>ENA-OWOC01000139-OWOC01000139.1-gut-metagenome-genome-assembly--contig:-NODE-139-length-30899-cov-14.853611_pt1 | contig 30899 bp, 37 predicted proteins | sample MGYA00248245_ERZ651791 | MGnify/ENA primary metagenome ERZ651791 (study PRJEB26908, sample SAMEA4031703) | gut metagenome | biome: gut; feature: normal infant; material: stool | place: China | collected...
GGGAATCGCCTTGCTGTTATATCTAAGAGATTGAAAACATATTAATGGATATTTTCTAATTTTCATTACCCTGCAATTTAAAGCCCATTGGGTTTAAATAATGAAACTATGACCATATATAGATAGAATAGCCATGAAATTTGAAAGGCTAAAGACTAACGGTATAACTGATGTTGGACATGAAAAATTTATCATATCCGATTTTTATCGCCATGGGCAGGCAGTGTGTTAAAATAGTGTTCCACATAGAATTGCTATTGCATATATTTTATCCTAAAAAGAGAGCACGCAGCTCTTTTTTTTAATAAAACCAATATTTTATAAATCATTTCCATAATATCATTAGATGCAAATGACTTAAAGGAGGAAGAAAATGCAAGCTATAATAATTCTGGTTTTGGTGGTAATGGTAGGGATAGGAATAATGTTTTTGTCAAAGTTTAAAGGTCTGCATGAAATGGCAGAGTTTGGAGCGGCCGGAGCTTCTCTCATATTGGGGGGAGCGTTTATAATAGCAGGCATTTGTATTTCTACACTTCTTCCAGCATCATGCACACAATTACAATATACGGCAGACAGCGTAACAAAAATAGGAAACGAGTATATAGTAGTTGCTGGCGGCGGAACTTATCATACTAAAGAATCAAAGGCTTTAAAAGGAAAAGATTATGTCATACAAATCCAGACCGATAAATCTATATATGGCAAGACATTATCAGAAGAAGTAACTCTGTTAATACCAGTAGATGCTGTAAAGCTAAAGTAGGGCTGAGGTCTCGGAAATTGAAAATATATTAATGGATATTTTCTAATCCCGGATGAAATACCGGGCGCCGATATTATAGGCTGCATTTAAGTCGCAGCGGTAAACCTTCCCGCTTGGGAACCGGCAGATGCTGCGGTTCCCATCAATGCCGCGCTCCACCGAGCCCGTGTCGTCAAAAGCCAGACGGCTGGTCCCCCATGCATTCACCCGGGACACCCGCAGGCCAAGCCTGTGGGCCTTCCCGGCCACGATGGCCTTGACCGCCTGGCTCCTCCATAGATGGAAGCGCTGGCGTTTGCTCTCGCGCTTCCTGCCTCCGGACCCCAGGGGCTACGATGGTATATGCCTGGAACTCCACAGCCTTTTCCATGATAAACGCGGCCGTCTCCTCCGAGATATGCCGGTTGGTCCCTCACGACTGAAGTCACGAGAATGCGGCAAATGTTTTTCAAATCGGATATTCTATACTTTCGTTAATCCAGACGCATAAATCTGATAATCTCCACTCATGGGCAGGATTTCCATTATTCTGCGAATACATAACAAAGGTATTTTTCTCCTCGACGCTTCGCGAAGAACTCAATTCTATATCTTCTTTTGTAATATTGACTAAATCTAACATCATATAATATATCTACCTTTCCCATAGATTCACATATCACGCCGAGAATACCCCCATCTCTTTAGATGATAGGAGGAATAGGCAGTTTACCTTGGGTGCAGGGAGTAATTCACTCCACGCTCACTCAGTTTGGTTGTAAGCCTGCGGTTTCCCGCGTTGTGTTACCATAGCGTAGGGCACCTACTCCCAGGTCTGGGACTTAGCGTCATCCCGGAGTGGTTCGGACTATGTCCTAGTGCGTTACTGTTCTGCTAAGTAACCGCTTTTTTAGGCGCAAACCCCCACTTCAAAATCCGTTAGGATTTGAGTGGTTGGCTATTGACTGCTCATTACTTTCCTGAAAAATTTCAAAAGTACTGTTGTCATACAAAACCAATAATGTCAGTTTGTATCCGAATACACATCCGGTATCTAATCCGATGCTGCCGAACTGTGGCAGACTATATTGGATACCGGGCTTTAGAGCCTTTGTATATCCGTAACCATCCTGGTAACAAACCTTTTTCATCGGGGTATGTCCATACAAAAGAAGTTTTCCATGATACCATCCATCTTCTGCTACGCTTCTATTCCATAGGAATGTATCTGTTTTTGTTGATAACAGTCCTCCAACGTCGATACCGGCATGTACATAAATACAAGAATCATTCTCGTAATAAGATGGTAATGCCCTTAACCATGGTAAGTATTCAGAAATTGACCTTCCGTGTAATGCTAAATCATCCACCGTACATTGACCACCATTCCCTTGTTTCCAATCTTTTTCTAAATTCAGTTCCGGATATTCATCCACTAAAATAGGGAACTGTTCGTGGTTGCCCATAAGGATAATACAGCGCTCCTTCATTATTTCCTGCAGATGAAAAAGTGTATCAATTGTTTTAAACACCTGGGGTCCTCGGTCAATTAAATCACCAAGTACAATTAGGATATCTCTATCCTGCTGAAACCCCGCTTTTTTTATGCAGGCGTCTGCAACATCCCAACATCCATGGATGTCTGTCAATACAAAAGTACTCATTTTTCCCCTTTCTACGCTGTTAGTGGAACCCGAAGCGCATTTCTTACCAGTTCTCTGATGAATTTGCCAATGGCATAGGTTACACCGTTTGCCACCTGCTGTTGTTTTGTGCTCATGGAGCCATAAAATTTGAACTCCTTGCCAAATCCTTGCAAGGCAGCTGCCTCAGAAACGGATAAAACACGGTCCCAGTCTCCAGTGTCATCCCATCTTGGTGGGCTTAACAGGTATTTCCTCCAATTTGCGATTGCTACGGAAGGTTTTTTCCGATCTAATCTTCGGTACATATTGGAATGCACACTCTTTGTCCAATATTCCTCCGGAAGATCCCGCCAGTTGCCTCCTTCCGGGACCATGGCTATCTTTTTGCGAACCAGGTCGTTGGACTGGGTGATATCTGCAGCATTTGGCCAAGTATGGTTTACTTTTTCCAAAGCCTCTCCAACGGTTTTATACGGTACAGTCTTGATTTTTGGAATAACTGGAATCCCAATCCTGCTTCCGATTATAACTGCACGCTTTCGGATTGTATATCCACCCAGCTCACAATCTGTCACTATTTCGGAAGCAATATTGTATTCCGGAAGCTGTTCTTTCATCATTTTGATATAGTATCCATCCTTATCTGATAACAGACCTGGAACATTTTCAATGACGAAGATTTTTGCCAGACGCTCATGGACCAGTCGGATGAAGTGACCGAACATATCGCCCTCTTTATGCTTTTCATGTCTTGTGTCGTCATGACGGTTTGCATTGCTGAAAGGCTGACATGGCGGACCGCCGATGATAACATCCGCTTCCGGCAGCTCATTTCCCGTGAGTGCACGTATGTCGATACAATGTACGTGATCTCCAATATTTTTTCGGTAAGTTTCTACGGCGTCCGGATCATATTCTGCCGCATAAACGATATCAAAATGCTTATCTGCGAAAAATGGGTAATCCAACATACCAGCACCGGAAAACAAAGAGATGACGCGGATTATATCATAGATATCTTTTTTCTCTTTTGTTCCCAGCCCCTGAACCGCATGTTCCTGGGCATCTCCGCCTGATGTATCCTGCCAGATGATATCTTCTCCACCAGCGGCCTGCAGTAATTTGCGGCTGATAGTAATGGTTCTTACCTTTTCTTCTTGTTCTAAACGAACAATATCAGTCTTGAATGAATCCTCAAATATATGAATCAGGATTTCATTTTCCCGGATATCGATTTTCATTGTTTTTGCACGGCTTACCATCTCCCGGATTTCCCGGCTCCGGATGTCTATTAAGGATTTGAACCTTTTTCCGCACCGCTTCCTCGATATCTGGTTCCCCATCGTATCCGATGGAGCGATGACAATCAGATTATCTGCTGGATTGATCACATACTGATACTTCCTGCCAGGCTCAAACTGGCCGTTTCCATAAAAAGAAAAGGTCAGCCCGCGTTTACTTCCTTTTAAATTTTTCTCCATATTTTTCTCCTTGTGCATTCTCAATTTCTATGTGCGTTCACAAAAATTATGGAAACCAATGACAACTGATAGGCAAACAACCGCCATGATGCCAAGAAAAGGGCGCATAAAGCGCCCCTCCACAATTTCTCATAATCACTCGCGGGTTACCGGACTTCCATTCACAACCCATGTGCCGTCTGCATCAACCTCAAAGCCATCCGGCGTCGTGGTGCTGCGGTACAGAGACCCGCGGTGGCCGTTGGAAATGGTCTCAAAGTAGTAGCATCTCAATAACCCATCCGCGCCCCGCAGCCAGTTCCAGCCAGTGAGCATACGTCCCATCGTATTGTCTGAAATCGGGTTTAAATAATACGTGTGCCCGTCTGCATCCGTTATCCAGCCGACATCCATAACGCCGTCCGCCCCGAAGTGGAACCAATCCGCATGGCTCTGTCCTTTTTCTGTATCCGCATAGGGGTTGACAATGTTAGCCCATTCATTTTCGTATCTGCGCCCTGCAGAGAAGCACCAGTTCCCGGCCGTATCCCTGGTCCATTCACCATTTGCCGCACCTGCGCCCGGGCCGCCGGCTGCGTGTCCTCCAAAAGAGGAACCTCCGGAGCCATGCCCGCCTGAGCCCCCTCCAGAACTGCCTCCGGAGCCACCGGATGATTTTTTGACCCATTTGGGATAAAGTGTCACATCATCCGTTACGGTGTCGTTGTCAAAGTCCCATTTTTTCGTCAGTTCCGGGTCCTGATACCAGCCGCCGAACGTATAGCCGCTTTTGACTGGCGTGGCAGGGCGCTCAAGCTTCTGCCCGTAAGGAATCCCAACTGTCTGCGCGTGGCCGGATTCGTCCATGACCATAACCCCTAACGTCCTTTCGGAAACGACCTTGATTGCAGTAACGGGGCCTGGATAGGCAACGTCAGTCTCCCGCATCCGGATTTCATAATCTCCGTTCGCGAGGCCGGTAAGTTCACCCTCCGGGCAAGGAATCCAGCCTGATGCACTGCTTTCCCGCCATTCCATGTCGGCCGACGTCCCGATGACTTTTCCGTCACGGAGCCCATAGATGGTTTCTGCCTGCGTGGTTACGGACACTCCTACGCCCGGCATCTTATCGATGACGGCATCAAATGCGTAATCGGCATTTAACAGTCTATAATTTCCTGCGTCTGCACCCGAAAGCACGGCTGATGTCGCATACAGCTTTCTCTGCCCCGGCATTGCGGAATCATAAGACATTTCTGCCTGGACGCTCACGTCATCGCCAGCAATCAGGCCGGTAAGGGAAAGGACTGCTTTCGCATGTGCGGATCCGTCATATACCTTCCTGGTCTCTCCCACTGCAACGGACACGTACCGTCTTGAGACGTTCACGCTGCATTCCGCTGATGTGTCAAGCGTATGCGCGGTTGCCTGCGCGGTAACGCGTACCAAGTATTCCCCGGGCTTCACCGGCGTTCCGCTGTACCAGGTATCTCCCGATTTGAGGCGGTAGTGGTATGCAAAGGCATCCCTGTCATAATCGCCAGATAAAACACGGACGGAAACATTGGGGGCGTCCCCGTAGGCATATGCTCTTGCGGACACTTCGATTCTTCCTTCTGAACGGATGCCGTAATGTGCGTACAGCATCAGCTCGCCCTGGTAACTATCTCCTTCGTGTACCTGCCTGCCTTCTTTCGTAAACCAGCCAATGAACGGCTTGGCACTGTCTGCAGAAACGATATTGGGGAGTGCCTGGTACCGGTCTCCGGCTTTCATCTGAATGGAGTTCGTGACTTCCGTCAGGCTGCTCCCGCCGTTTAAGTCAAAACGCACAGTATATGTCTCGGCCTCTTTTACCTCCACACGGGCATACAGGATCTGTTCTCCCTGATAAACAGTCCCTTCTTTCACTTGAGTCCCGTCTTCCCTGAACCAGCCAACAAATTGTTCCTGGCTATTTTCCGGCGTCAATTTAGGAAGCGCCGGGTAAGAATCGCCTATTTTCAATTTCAACGGCTCCAGTTCCACGTTCGGGCCGACATCCGATGCGTCAAGGGATACGGTGTGTAGGCCGACGGTGATATCGGCAGTCGTTTCCGTATCCACTGTGCCGAACTCATAATTGGATGCGTCCTTCCCACTCAGTATAATTCCGGTTACATAGACTTTTTTCCCATTTCCTTCCGCCGCATCTTCAAACCGGGCCTGGTAGCGGAACGAAATTTCATCGTTTCCTATGATACCGCTTGGCCGAATGCGAACTTCCGCTTTATCTGTGCCATCATATGCTTTTGATATTCCGGTGATTTCTGCGGATAACGGTTTCTTGCGGATTGTACCCGTCCCGGAAATGACATCCGGAAGGGAATAGCAGGCTGCTTTCTCGCCGGTCAATGCCAAATTGGAGGCGGCCAGTTTTTTCCCTTCCCCAGCCTGTTTATCCAGGTAGTGGATGTCCAGTTTGGATAAGTTAAAGGAAACTTTGCCTTCATCTCCCTCAAGTAGGTTGTTATACCTGTATTCGTAACCGGGAACCAGTGTGGAGCCATCGTATACTTTCTCATTTGCCGTAAAGGAAACCGTCAGCTCCCGCGGTTTAATGGTAAATGTGGACTCGGACTCGGCCTGAAGGTAGGAACTTGTCGCCGCCGCGACCGCTTTCACGGTATAATCTCCCGGGACGGAAGGCACCATCTGCATATAGTCGCTGTCAGGTGCTCCTGCTTTCTTATAGAGGAAAGTGTACTGCGTGTAATCACCCTGCGCATTGGAAACGGACGGTGTCTGCACGTCCCCATAAGTGAATCCATCTATGGATACGGTTATTTTTCCTTCCTGCTTTGCTTCCTTATCCTTAAAATGTGCATACAGGGTAAGTGGCCCATCTGAGTCACACACTGTTTCTGCAGTGATCTGCACTCCACCTGCGGGAGCCGTGAACCATCCAACGAACTCACGCGCGGGGTTTGCCGGGGTGATGCTTCGGATTGTATTGCCGAACGGAGCCCCTTTCTTGACAGTGGCAGTCGTTGGATACTCCCCGGTGACTGTTTCGCCGTTTAAATCAAAGGTGACTGTTACTTCCTGAGATAAAAGATCCTTTAAGGTAATGGAACTGATTCCCGATGCACGGTAATTTTCCGTTTCCTTATACCGTACCTTATATTCTCCGGGGGCAAGGCCGTCAAGTCGGCCATTCGGGCATTCCATCCATGTGGTTCCGCCATCCTTTGAATACTCCATGTCAGTTGTCAGCCCGCTGATGGAACCGTTATTTTTCCCGAGCGTCGGGTTCGTGCCGGAGATATCCGGATACCGGTCATTTGCCGCCTTTTTGACCGCGCCCTTTATGACCATGCCGCTTTGGGCTGAAAGCTTATAGTTTCCTGCATCCGTTCCCGTCAGTGACATCGATGTGACCGTAATGTCCTTATCCGTCCCGGCATTCGGGTCATTAAACCTTCCCTCTGCCCTTGCTTCGATATTATCGCCTGCAATCTTCGTGAACTGAACATGTAGGGCCGCAGCGTCTAAAGTATCATAGATTTTCTCATCCGCGGATATGGAAAATGCATTTATATCTCCAGCCTGTACCGGCGTGCTCTTGTAATTTAAAGGATACGGCGTGATGTCGGCTGCCGCATTTTCCACATTCAGCTCATACCGGTCCGCGTCGGAGCCGGTCAGCATGACGCCGGTTATGGTTACTTTTTTGCCCATCCCTATGTTCTTATCATCAAATACGGCCAGCAGGCCAGAGGAATCGATTTCCATGTCATCCCCGGCTATTTTGGAGCCGGCCACGGACAGGGTTCCGCTGCATTCTGCCGTACCGTTATAAGCACGGCTGGCGGCGGCGAAGGTGGCGGTCAGGAGGCGTTTTTTAATCGTGTACTGTGCGGTTGCCACGGCCTCGTTATACTGCCTGGTCTTTTGGGCCACCGCCTTTACCACGTAATTACCCGGAAGCTTCGGATTCTCCACGGAATATGCCTCATCCGTTTCCTCCGCTTTCTTATAGTAATACACATAATCCGTGTAATCGCCGATGACAGTCTCCACGGACGGCGGGGCCTGGGTATCCCCATAGGCAAATGAGTCCATCCGCACCTTTATCTGCCCGTCTTTTCTGTCATTTACCTTATCAGCGAAATGCGCATAGAGCGTGAAGTCCGTGATACGTTCACACACATCGTCCGGTTTCACCTGGTCGCCACCGTCTGCCTGCGTGAACCAGCCAAGGAACTCCCTATCCGGATTCTGCGGCGTCACATCTAAAAGGATATCCCCATATTTCTGTCCTGTCTCTTTCTTGGCGGATGCCGGGTAAGTTCCGGTTACCGTCTCCCCGTTTAAATCGAAGGTGATGGTTACGGTTTTCACGACACCGATGTTGATGGTTGTCGTAGCACCGGCTTTATAATTTTCTTTCTCCTTATAACGGAACACGTAGGACGAGCCTTCCACAACGGTAATCTCCGTCATCCCGGCACAGTCCTTATATATGGTTTCTCCGGGAAGAAGGACTTCCATCTCGTTTGTGTACCCGGTGATTTTCCCGTCAGTAACCGAAAACAGGTTCTTATCCGGCGCATTCTGTGGTGCCTTTCGGATGGAGGCGGTCAGGCTTGATAACTCCACCAGGTTTCCGCCCTGAATCTTGGCCGGCTTGATGCTCCCAATTACGTAATTGCCGCGGTCAGTTCCGGTTAATTTAACCTCTGAAATGGAAATTTCCTTCCCCTCCCCCGCGGCGGCGTCCGGGAATGCCCCGCTTACTATGATATCAACATCTTCATCATTTACATAGCTTGTGTGCCCACACACATAAAGGCCGGCGTTTGTCGTTCCGTCATAGTTCTTGTCATTTGCCGCGATATGGACGTCAATAATGCGTGGCTTTATGATCCCTTTCACGGTATGGGTAATCCTGTCTGCATAGGGCTGATATTTTTCAGCATCCGCTCCGCCCAACTTAATGCTGGAAAGTGTCACATTTACAGAATTATTTACTGCAGGACTCTCATATATTATAGAGTAGCTTTCAATTTTAACATCATCCCCATCGATGATCCCTCCGACTTTTAATTTTGCGGCAGCTTTCGTGGTACCGTCATACTCCTTCGTTGGGACAAATCCATCCCGGAAGTCAAAAAAGAATCCGCTCGGATCTGTGACGGCGCTTCCGTAGGTCAATTTAAAAATACCGCTTGCCTCATAATTAGCCGTTTCCTTATAGCGGACCTCATAGGTCCCTGTTTCAGATAAGGGGACAGACCCTCCGCAGGATATCCAGGTGCCGCCGGATATCCGGTATTCCATGGAACTGTTTGTACCTATGATTGCATCGTCGGTATAAGAAAGATCAGGAGCATTCCGTTTTGCTTTCAGAATCGTGCCTGTTAGCTCATTCAGCGTGGAATCCGTAGTGTAGTATGCGGCGTGGATTCCGGACAGTGCGATATCGTCCACGATAACCGACTTTCCTTCCCCAGCGTTTGCATCTTGGTAGTGAGCCGTTACGGAAACCAAAAGGTTCTCCTCAATTGGTTTTCCATCAGACACATCGCAAGGCGCTACGTTTGAAAGGCGCAGGTTAAAGGGCGTGCTTGTGTCTCCTTCCTTAAAATACCGGTCGGCTGCACTCCCTGATACAGATAGTTTGCGTTTGGTAATCGCAGCATCCGTTACAAATTCAAAACGCTCCGTTGACATTTCATATAAACCGGCATCGGAGCCGCTTAACTGGATATTGTCTACGATTACGGTTTTTCCGGTTCCCAATCCGGAATCCTCAAAACGAATATCCATGGACTGGATGGCTACGTTTTCATGGCCGGCCATGACACCCGATAATTGCCGGCTGTAATTCCCTGTCACCTTATCGGTACCATCCCATTCCTTTGACTTGATGTTCGAAATGGACAGTGTAAGCTGGTACTGTGCCCGCATATCACCATCTTCTACCAGTAAATTTGTTGTCGGCACAGGAATGGATGGCGTGGCGCTATCCTGGCCGGACTCCTCTGTTTCTGTCTGTGCATATGCGGCCATAAACGGCATCGGTGCCGGAATTGCTATGGAAACAGCCAGAACCGATGCCAGATACCTTGCATAGTTTGCTTTTCGCTTTGACATTCTTCTTCTCCTTTCGTTTTAAGCGGCAGATCTGTCTGCCTGCTATAACTAATTATGAGAAAAATATTAGATAAAATGGTTTAAGGCAGCATGTGTTCCTGTATTTTTAAATATTCGTTATGATATTTTTTTTCTTTAAAAAAAGTGGAAAAGTACTTATCCGCGATGGTCGAATATTTGAAATAAACGTCGAAACATGATACAGTATAAACGGTACAAAAACAAGTAAATCATTGCAATTTGGAAAGAAGGTGTGTGTTATTGATTTTGTGTAATAGTGATTCGATTGATCAAACTTTCAATTATGATGCCGGGCTTAGGCGATGTGTTATGGCAACCACCGTCATGACTCCTAAATTAATCCTATTGCTTGACATGGTCCAGACACAATATAAAGATAGCAAGGCGGCTGAGGTGGCGTTTCTGAACCGAAGGAAATGCATCAACTACATACATAACTGCATATCGAATGTTATGAATCAGAGCCCAACTACTTTAAGGCTGGCTGCAAATTTATATTATTTATATGATGATGTCCTGGTAACTTCCAGTATCCGAGATAAAATCATCGCCTGGAAAACCGCATATCAAATCGCAGAAAAGCAGGTCCGCGGGAGTGCGCCGGTTAAAGTCACCGTATCGGATATTCCATTTCTATATACGGAATTTTTTTTACCAAAAGAGTCGATTGAACAGGAGTTAAATGACTTCTCAGACGAAATCGAATCTTGGCTTGATATATACATAACCGAATACAACGACTTTGATGAAAGTGACGAACAGGATATCTATAATGAAATAGTTTCCATCATGACGGATTTGCGCTTTTTGGCCGGCATTCTGCCTGCATAAGAATATCCGGTCATTCACAATCACTTGCTTAACGCAATCAAACATGTTTACATTTTTCTACAATTTTCATAAAATCGGTTCCCGTCAGAGACTCATTTTGGATGAGAATCTCCATCAGTTTCTGATGTGAATTTCCATTTTGCGAAAGTATCTTGAGGGCAATTTGGTAACAGATTTTTAAAATACCTGAAACTTCTTTTTCAATTTTTTCCATAGTACTTTGAGAACAATCCAATATGCATTCCGCCCCAAGATACTTATTTTTTACATTTGCGGTCACGGAAAGCTCATCGCCAAACCCGTATCTTGTCACCATATCCTTCGCAATCTTTGTAGCTTTCTCCAAATCGTTGCTTGCCCCGGTGCTGACCGTATGGAGAAAAGTTTCCTCAGCGGCCCGACCGGAAAGAAGGATTGTGATTTCGTTCAGAAGTTCCTCTTTTGACTTCAGATAACTATTCTGCGCAGGGGCCTGTAAAACATAACCGAGGGCTCCCTGCGTATGCGGGATGATGGATATCTTCTGGATTGGCTCCTTTTGGTTGATTTGAGCCGCAACAAGCGCATGGCCGATTTCATGGCATGCTACGGTCCTCTTTTCGACTTCATTTAGAACGCTCCCCTTCTTTTCTTTCCCCACTAAAACGGTCTCTATGCTCTTAATTAAATCTATCTGGGAGATTTCGTTTCTTCCATCCTTCACCGCGGCGATTGCCGCTTCATTTACGATGTTTGCGATATCTGCTCCCGATACGCCAGATGTCTGTTGCGCGATATCCCTTAAACAGACCGATGCGTCCATTTTTACGGGTTTTGCATGCACCTTCAGGATTGCCTCCCTACCCGTGACATCGGGTAAATCGACGATGATACGCCTATCGAACCGTCCAGGACGGAGGATAGCGGGATCAAGGGACTCCGGGCGGTTTGTTGCCCCTAACACGACAATACCCGTATCCGAACCGAACCCATCCATTTCCGTAAGGAGCTGATTGAGCGTCTGTTCCCTCTCGGAACTTCCGGCTCCATCCCGAGCTCCGGCAATCGCGTCGATCTCATCGATAAAGATGATGCTGGGGGCATTCTTTTTAGCCTCCTCAAATAAATTCCGGACACGGGATGCTCCCATACCAACGAACAGTTCCACAAAGTCAGAACCTGATATGGAGAAAAACGGGACGCCGGCCTCTGTTGCAACTGCTTTTGCGAGTAGGGTCTTTCCGGTTCCCGGAGGACCGATTAACAGCGCTCCTTTCGGCAGTCTGGCACCGATAACCGCGTATTTCCCTTTATTCTTCAAAAAATCCACGATTTCCTCCAAGGATTCTTTTGCTTCTTCCTGTCCAGCCACATCATCGAAACCGACGTTACCCGATTTCTCCATTTCGAATTTTTTATATTTTGCCTTTCCCCGCATCATGCCGTCTTTAAATATTCGGGACATGAAGAAAATCAACCAGACCATGAATGCGATATTTACACAACGGCTGAAGATGACAAATGCGTTTTCGGAGGTATCCTTGCTCACTTCTACTCCTGCATCGATTAAACACCGTACCAGGTTCTCATCTTCCACCAAATTCACCTGGTATAATATGCCATCTTTCTTCTCACCCGTAGCTAACACGTTTCCAATCCGGGCTGTTTTTATTTCTCCTGCTTCCACCTGCTGTACAAAGTTGCTGTATGGGTAGATGACATATTTATCGTTCCTAATTTTGCTTTCCACTGCGGTTATGAGTGTCGAGAAAAAAATAGCAATACATAACAGGAGCATTATCTTGTCCCAATTCGGTTTTTTCTTTGGTGCCCCGTGATATTCCTGGTGCGTCTTCGGCCTTTTTTCATTTCGTACATGTGTCCCAGATCCGGTATAAACCGTCGTCTGCGAATACATCGGCAGTACCGGCATTCTAGGTGCCAACGGACTTGACTTTGGCATGGAACGCGAAAAATGCAAAAGACTAAATGAAGAACGGGATGAACTGCTGCGTCCGCTTCCGAGCGAAGATATTCCACTGCGGTGAGAGCTGGATGAGCGATGACCTGAAAAGTCTCTGCTTCCGCCGGAATGCCCGCCTCCTCTTCCCATGGCTAAATCCTCCTTTTTTGTTTATGCAGTAATTATGGTTTTTTTGGGGTAAATATTGGAAGATTCCCACAACATAAAACAAGAGGAGCATGGATGCTCCCCTCGTTGAAATCAACAGAGTTAGACAAAATGGATAATAGTTTCATCTATTCTTTTACGTAGAGACGCGTCAAAATTGACGATTTTTTTAGGGTCTGCACTGTTTTTAAGATAATACCAATAGCCTTTGCGCAGACGGGGATTTCCTTCTTTCACCATTTCCAGCACCTCTTTTACGGAATAGACGTTCCCATAGTAGATACAGATGCAACGATGATCGTCTTCGGGCTCCTCCACTAGATAATGTGTACCAAGCTGTTCCTGCAACATGGAACATATCTTGTGCATCTGCTCCAGCGATGACACCCTATAGGATATACATGTATGATCCTTTACTGGTTCGTCCAGTGACTTGATACATCCTCTGCCATTTTCTGCATTCTTAAAAAGGATATAGGTGTAGTTGCTGATATTCCTGTCCCATGTATAAGCGGTCGGTTTTCCTTTTGAATCCTGTTTTGTGACGATTTTCTTTGGCTTTTTCCCTTTTGCCCATCCTTTTCCCATATCCTCCGGTCCATAGCAGCAGCTGCACTGCCCAGGGCTATAGGTATGTCGCGCAAAGTCTAACCCACAATCATCCCTAATTTTATTCAAATCCAAATCAGCATATGTCTTCATTCAGTTTATCCTCCTCGTATTTCTTTATTATTTCACAGTAATTATGTATGAGGATTGTGTAAAAATCGTAGTTTTTAATTAATAAGCTGTGTAATCAAAGAGTTCTGTATACAAAAAAATAAAGACCGCAGAGCACGGTCTTTAAATACAAGGCGAGAATTCTCATGACTTCAGTCATGAGATAAATCACCCTACACTGTCTTTGTGATCCAGTTTCCGCAGTGCTCGATGATTGCTAAATTCTTCAGCGAGATCTGTTTGTGGGTCCTCCCCGGAAATTGGATATACTCACTAATCCCAAACAATGTATACTTAGCATTTCGGATGACATAGACCAAGCCAAGATTGTGTGGTCCAGTGGAATAAAAAAATTTTATGAACCAAGTTTACGCCCGCAGGCTATACAATAATTTGCGGGAATATATACAGTGGCTATACCATCTGTTCCAATCAGCTCCGGAAAGAATCTGTCTGAAGTTATAATTAATTCTGGTTGCGCCGTCTGATAATCGTGAATAACAGCCTTCAATGACAGTTCCTCAACTACATTTCCGTGTATACCTTCTATAACAGGTTGATTCCATTCAAACTTTATATCCTGTCTGCGTTCGCAATATTTACACATTTTTACCCTTTCTTCCAGTTCTCCTGGTTCGCTCCTGCCTACTCACATACGGGAACACCTCTTTGACCTTTACAGGCTCAACCTCCACGATTCTATAATCTCTACTACATTGCCTATGCAAAAAGGCGCATTCGGCAGAATCATAATCTCCAAAGGTGAGCACTTGCTCGAAGCTCGTTCGCTGGCTATTATGACCGTAGTTAAAGTTCGTACCGTAAAAACAGTCACAGGTCAAAATTTAGTGAAGCAAATCTAACGTATAAAAGCCCTTGATATGTGATACTTGGAACAAACAAGAGCAGCACACATTATTTCCATCCGTCAAAAAATACAACTTTCTGGGAATATACAAATTGGGGTCGTTTTTAAATTTCGCATCACCCGTTTTGTGCAGATAACCATCGTAAATGCTATCGTCAAATAATCTAATTTTGACCTTTTCTCCTAGTCTACTTGAATACAATCAACCTGAAATGGTGCATCTTCCAGAGCCTCATAAACGACCTCTGGCAATGTATGAGCTTCCACCACCTCATCATCAACCGTTATTGTCATTTTGATTGTATATTATCTTTCCATAATTCTTCCTCCAATGATAATCCTTAATTTTCAGTTTACGTGAATAACTTTTTCTATTTTTTCTAAACTGAAAACGAATCCATCTACAATGATTTCTGCATCCTCTATGTTGATTTCCTCTAATATGCCATCAAAATGGGTGCCATCATGGAATATTACATCAATTTCATCACCAATCTTATAAAACTCCGTATTGTATTCAAATCCGAAAAAAACATCCATATATTTTCCTTCCTCTATTTCTCCCAGAAAATCCTAATTTTCCCCAATAGCAATTCTTAACGTCTTTTCGCTGTCGCAGGTCTCCGGTAAAATGTACTGATACTCTTTATTAAAAATGGGTTTAGTAATTACAAAATCCATGATACAGTATGGCGTTTCGATTCTTCGTGCTTCAACGTTGCATTTCACACCTTTTTTGCATTCATCCCTTAAGACACGCTGCCACTCCAAACACTCTCCTAATACATTATCATAATTCCCACATACTACTAGAATCTTTGTCCTTCTTTTCATTGTTCCTCCTTAATATCTCCCGGCATCGCTTCCCGCATATTTTTCTTAATTTGCATTGCTTTTTCCTGATTTTACATTATTATTTCCTCTCGTATTAAAATATAACAAGAAGCCCGTTACTTACTTTTGCTACATCTGGCGTTTACCTCATCCAACAGCGTCAATTGTTCTTTTACGCATCTGGATACGGCAGCAGGCAGGTTTTCCATAGAAACCATATACTTGATTATGGTTTCATCATTCCATGGCAGCCATCTGTTATAATGTCTGCCATGGAGCCTTCCATTCTCTTTAATGAGGATAGCATAATAAGCCATCCGCTCCGGGTTATACTCTATTATTAAAGCATATAATGACATCTCCTTAGATTTTTTTTTGTAAGTATAGGAATGTTTGTACTTACATACCAATGGCAATCTATAATCCATGAATGTCATAATCCGCATGGTGGGCTTCCTTTCTTATTTAATGCTATTATAGATGATTCTTCGCTCCGTTGGCAAACCAGGAAACCCAGCGGATAACTGTTTTTAGTGTTTTTCGTCAGGTTTTACCTTACTCATGACTAAAGTCACGAGAATGCGGCAAATGTATTTTCAACTATGGATATGGAAATTTCGGGAGTTTCAGGGTTCTGTTTCATTTATATAGTATGAATGTAAGGATACAAAACGCAATTCTGTCACTTATTAAAATAGGTGGAACCCTTACTTGATTTCTTGGAAAATCGTCCAATCAAAATCCGTTCCAGATTTGTTCGTCCTGATACTGAAAATATTTTGCGTCCCCGCATTCATCTTCTTCTAGTTCCCGAATCCGTTTCCGGCTCCGGCTGATGAATACCTTATTATTCGGCACACCAATCCGAGCATCCGGTTTGCCAACTTCTAAGAGATCGTCAAAATCCAGTATTATCTGATAATCCACCTGGCAGGACTGCTTACATTCCAGAAAAAAGTAGTTGGTATGGAATGGACAGAATAGACAGGCACTTCCTTTTGTTTTCAGTCCCCATGTATCCCGGACATAAGCATAGTTATCTGCCCGTACCAATCCCATTTCAACCATTGGATACTTCATGGCAAACAACTTGTGCTTGCTTTCAAAAATACGTTGTCTCTCCTCATATGTAAACCCAATATGCATCTCGTGTGTCTGGATGTCTTCTGGTTTTGTCCGCTGCCCTTTTTTGTAGCCGAGCAAGTTCCAACGTACAAAATTCTGCATTTGGATTATCTTGTAGTCTATGGTGCAGTGACGGGTCATCTTTCCCTTTTTTCCGTTTTCATCAAGGCTCCAAAAAGGGATAGTGACCACCCGCTGCCTGCCATAGTTTGTCATGTAATCTTTCCTAAGGTTTTTTTCTCTTAGTATGTAAAAGGGAATTCCCACTTTTGCGCATTGTAGCTGCAGAAAATCCACTTGCCGATATACCCATTTCCGTTCACCGCCAAGATCGCAGAAAAGGATTGCGTCGTAGATTGGCACTAAGGGAAATTTTTCTGGGTGCAGGACGTTATCGCAGCTCATCAACGCCAGTGCTGTACTTTGCTGTCCAGCGCCACAACATAATTTCTTCACTTTTTAGTATGGAAAGAGCGCTCTTTTCGTGCCGGCCGGCAAATGCCCCTTTCTATTTTTCTTCTTGTTTTCCTGATCCTGCATCACATATTCCAGCCAGAATCAGACGCATTGCAGTGCAATATCCTTGCTGGAACCTCCGATAGCTTTCCTCGCATTCCCGTTCGTTGACCATGGTACTATATTCTTTAAATGTTTCCCATTGTTCTTTTGTAAGCTGTGCTTTCAGCCGGTCTTGTAATTCAATGATTTTTCTATTAGTTTCCTTATTATAATTTTCTTTTGAATAGACACCAATTTCCAAATTGCCATAGTACAAATCTTCCAGATAATTTTCCGGTAGCTCATTACATATCACATCAGAAAAATATTTTCCTATATCTTTTTTAGCTAAATCCATTTTTTTCTCCTCTTTTTCTACTAATTTTAAATTTCCTGCCGAGAATACCCCATCTCTTTTATTGATTTTATATCTTTCACTGAAATTCTGACATTGTACTTATTACTCTCTTAATTCTATCTATGCTAATTCTGTACGGTTTTTTGCGCATACTATTATCTTCAATAATCTTTGGATACACCATTATCGGTAATTCAAACAGTGCCGTACACTTTGGATACTTTTTCGCATCTTTCCTATTTCTCTTTTTGACCGTTGAGGATAATCAAAATATTTAATAGAACCATCAAAATCCTCATAAACAAGATAGACGTGTGTTATATTTCCCAACAAGTCTTTATAATATGTTACGCCTAAATCTTTCTTGAACTCTTTCCGTATAACGAATGCAAAAGTCGTATCTGCACCTTTTTCCATCGTTTGAACCAAAGTACCCTTTTTTCTAATCAATTTTAGCAGTTTTTTTTAACGCAGTTCATATTCTGTCATGTTATCTCCTTTTTATCTTGATTTTTGCCATATCTTACCCCTTTCCCGGTTCAGCTCGGAAATGCTAATTACAACTTTTTTATTCCATACAAACCTCCAAAATATCAGTCTATTAAGTATCGCTCTTTTATCTTTTGAATTCTTTTATCATTTTCATCAGGACGTAAATCTGATAAACAACATCTATTTACATTTGTATCATTACTAGGCTCCAGTCCATTACTCCAAAAGTATTCAATCATTTCGATATATGCTTCTTTTCTCGTGGTTTTTCCTTCTAGTATGGAAAACAGGAGGTCATTATTGCACAATGTACCACAAAAATCACATGGTTGACCGTATTGGTTCACTATATATTCATAATCGTCTTTGGCTTGTTTTAAAGTGATCTTTTCATGCAATTTCACTGTAGTTACCTCCTTACGGAAATCTTAATTCTCCCACTCACATTCTTCTTGGTCACAACACCATATAGAACACCATCGTTTTCCCGCGTCACACCAAAACATTGTTATTCCTCCAAAATTTTAATTGTTGAGTAGATCTCCCTCAACCTCAAAGTATACGTACCGGCTACTCTGCTTTGATGGCTTACTTATGTCCACCCACTTTTTTAACAAGCGGGCATATATCTGTAGCTCTTTTACCTTAACCTTAAATCTTGTCCAGGTCTTTCCATCACGCTCAAAGATGCTTGTTTCCATTTTCTTTTTTAACCTCCTAAAATTAATTTTTGATACAGTTATTATTGAACCATTCCATGATTTTACATAACCACTCAACTATTTTTCTGTTATTTCTATTTCTTTTACGGTATTCATGTAATTTTGCTTTGTTTGATTCATACTCTGTCATCATAGTTCTCCTTTCTTTAGATATTCCTGAATATACTTTGGAAACTTTGTATTAGGATGATTTTCCACGTACCGTTTTAACTTGTCTTTGTTAAAATAGTCATCAATGATTTTTTTTTGGTAGAAACTATAAACTCGTTTATCGACCATACATGATGCTGTCATTTGGCATTTGCTTCTACATGATATACACCATCCATTGGTAAATTCAGATTCGTTTACTCCGCAAAAATTCACACGTTCCATAGTTCTACCTTTCCAAAAAATGTTAATTTTTATTGTTTTTGTCGTTATCAAACAGGCTGCATTAAAATTTTACAAACCAGCTACCTACTAATATTACAAAGCAAATCCGCCGAGAATATCCCCACCTCTTTAGGTGGCGGGATGAACCGGCAGGCTATCGATTACGCTACATACACAAGCCCGGCATTCCTGGACAGGATGCTCGCCCTGCCGGCCGGGAAGTTCCGATTTCTTGCACCATAGGCCCTTAAATACATCCAGAACTCGTTGGTTTCCCAGCACGCTGCAGGCGATGCAGGTTTTTCTAACACCGGCGGAAGCAGTAGGATTCTTTAGAATCAAGTGTAAAGGGTTTTTCTCTTAAAGTCCAAATTTTAAAATACACGGATAAGGTTTTTTCATGTTTTTTTATCCCAATCGAAAATTTCTGTAATTTCATCCATAGAAACAATTGTGGATAATTAGTTTGTAATACAAAAGCGCCGTGAAGATATCCACACGACGCCCTATCTCTAATAAAAACAATATCTATGATATTTCGTTTTCAAATATACACCACTTCCTTGTTTGAAAGCTGCCTGATACACCACGTTCCCCGGCAATACACTTCCGTTTTCAAGAAGCCACTGAGCGTTCCTATAATTTGCCGGTGTGGGTTGTCTGTAATAATTCCCGTCCCAAGTACAGGCATACTGGCCTTTCTGGAATACTACCCCTTTAATTGTATTCGGGTATGCTCTGTGGTTTTTCCGGTTTATAATGACGGAGCCCACATACAACTGCTCCTCATTCGGATAAGCTTGCGCCTCTCCACAGATTGCATGGGCGAGAATCTCCAAGTCTTCCTGTGTATAAGAAGGAACTGCACTTACAACTTCTGCTTTATCCTGTTTTATAACTTCCACTTCTGTGAGCTCGGTGTCTGGAGAAAGGCTACTATCTTCTGTAACTATCTCCGATTCTGCTATGACTCCGGGACCATTTTTTGTGTCTTCTCCATTTTTTAACAAAGCTTCAATTACTGGCGCATTTAATGGCTGTTCACCGGCCATGGTATACAATGGTGCCGCAAATGTCAGTAACAGTGTAATCGCCGCCGTAAGTTCAATCCTTGATTTCATTTACACATTCTCCTTCTTATTTAATGGATGTCTGTATCCAGTATCACAGACGCATGTACAAATTATGGAGGAGATTGCATAATTATTACATAAATGTTAAATACGGAAGTAAAAAAAACATTATTTTACTTATCCGCGGCTTTGCATTTTTCTATTATAAAGTTATTGATACCGTTCAGGACAGTAAAAGATCAAAAAATCCATATTTTGGTATTCTGTTTTCTCTTCGCTTCTGTAATCACACGACACATAATAATCGCCGAATTCGAAAGCTGAAATATGTTTTTCAAATAAACGTATTTTTTTTTCGTAAAAATCAATCAACCCAATCCCATAGGGATTTTCACTCCAGGATGTATCCAACATAGAATTGATACAGTCAGAACACAGATACTGGGTGACTTTTTTTAAATCTAATGAAGAGTTTTGATAAAAAGTAATACTGCCGGTTGCATAGCCCCGATCAGGATTTTCCGATACCATAGCGGAATAACCACTTTCCTTTGATGTCCGGATGGTCGTGGAAGAATGTTCCACTGGTTTTTCTATTAATATACCATCATCGTTGTACTGATTGATTCCGATATAGGCAATATCAAAGGTATTCAGGCTTATAATCCCAAGATTTTTTTGTCCTTGGTACATGGAAAACATGGTTCCTTTTCTATCGCCGCATAAGATACAGTCATCTTTAATTGTCTGTGAGAAGAACGTTTTTAATTCTTCTTCCGTTTCTGATATCTGGGGCTTTTGTAAAGCCTGTTGATACGGACCGGATTTTTCACTTTTGCTACAACTTGTCAGTCCCATGCAATACACACATATCACAATGAATATCATCCCTAGCTTAATCTGGTGCATCATTTATCCTCCTATCGTATTGAATTATCCCTTTCTCGTTATAATATCCAATACAATCGGATAGGTCAATAGGAATATATAATTTGTTTGGATATATTAAAATTTGTATCATGTACAATTATATAAAAAGGGGGATTTTTATGTATGAATCACTATTCTATGACCGGCTTATACAATTAAGGATGGAAAAGGGAATATCCGCCAGAGATATGAGTTTGTCCATTGGACAAAGCGCCGGATATATCAACTCTTTGGAAAACCGAAACGCGTTCCCGTCCATGCAAGTATTCTTTTATATATGCGAATTCCTAGACGTGACTCCATCAGAATTTTTTGATGCAGGAAATCGGCATCCATCAGATATGGCTGAAATTATCCATGACTTAAATGAGTTGAGTAAACAGGAACTGGATGGAATAAAAGTTATTATCAAAGCTATGACACACAAATAACTTTTTTGTCCATAGAACAAGAAAATTCACAAAAAAAAGAGAGGCTATGACGCCTCCCTTTTTGTTATGATATCTTTATCAAGCTACGCCGAGAAATCCGCTCTCCCACCTTTTTAGGTGGTGGGATGAATCAGTGCTTAACGATTAAACTATATATGTTAATCCATTATTCTTGGACTTGATTTCTACACCAGAGACCGGTAAGTTCCTGATTCCGCCTCATATGCTCTCAAATATTGTTCTACGCTTAGCAGGCCAGATTTCAACATTCGGCGCGCCTTACTATACTGGGTGGTAGTCAGAATCTAAGTAATGGGGTACTGATGCACGACATATTAATTCATCACAGATTGAATCTTACCCATGTACTGTGCAATCTGGTACTGTTTTAGTGAAATCTTTCTTTCGGATACCCGCTCATAGTGAGGTGAGCCATGATAGGACATATCCTTATACCTCACGATATAAGGAGTATCTACTCCGTTTATCGACTCCAATTCTGCACTTGCATATTCCCGATTCTGATCTTGAAAAATTTCATCGATTTCAAATTCTTTCGCTAACGCCATAAAAAGCTCTTTCGCGGACGCATCAATTGTAACATTGGCTGTTAATGTCCCTTTTATTTCTGCCATTTTTATTCCTCTCTTTCTAAAATACATTTTCAGACCGTCTATTCGTACCACGTCAAAAGCGAGTGATATGAACGTCAAGTCTTTCTGTTTTTTGATATCTTAACCATGTTCTTAGTCCCACAACTGTAACTAACCCAGAAGGCAATCAGGATGCCGGACTTTTCCTTCGCAGAATCAAGCAGCTCCCGGTTTCGGACGACCCCTGCCGATTACCTTATCTGCTTCCTTGTAAAGAAGTTCATCGCAATCCCTCCAATTCCTTTATTATGCTTCTTCTTAATTATGGAGGTTATCTTCTCCGTTAAAGATTGTTTTTTCTTTTAAATTGCCCGTTCGTCCCCATAATTAAAGAGTAGGAAGGGGTGACGACAATGAAATATAAAGATACTTTACATCTTATAGGTGTGACTGCGATGCTGGGGGTCGATGAGATTGCGTCGGGGTATGAATATAATCTGCGTAGCTTACGGGATGCCCTCACCAAACAAGCAAGAGAAATCGAAACACTTGACCGGCAGGTCAAACAGCTACGGAAGCCGTCCATCCTGGATACCGTCCTGCCCGGCCTCAGGCAGAAGCGTCTGGAGAAAGTCCTAGAAGATCATGAGGAAAAGCTTATGTCCTGGAAAAGTTCTTTTGGGACATCTTACCCGGAAATAAGAAGGGATGACGGCAAGCAGGTGCATCGGAGCCGTCTTCTGGATGATATCCCTAAGAACATCGGCGATGGGTATTATCATGTGAAAGGACATCCACGCACGCAGTCCGATAAAAACAGTGTTAGAATTCTTGAAAAACACTCTCAGATACCTTATGCAGTTGGTAAAGCGCTAGAAGAATTATGGAACCAGCCCGGGGATGTTTATGTCCATGCAACGCCGATAAAGGAAGACAGTTTCCGCAGTCTCGGTTCCGTCATGCATGACGGCCTTGCATGTAATGGAAATGACATCCAATATACCGCCTTCAAGGTAGAGAGCTTCCCTGATTTTGTGCGGTACGTCTGCAGCAGCTGTTACTATCATCAAAATTCCTGCCATAGCGTCTTCATTCTGAAAGCAGAGGATACGCCTGAAGTGATTCAGGGCCGCATTTCTCCCCGCTACGTTGCCGGATATGTTTCCTGCGAAGATGCGCATCTGCATGGATTTGCCGACAGGGAAGAATTATTGAAGATGAATGCTCCTGAGTACCGCGTAAAAGAGGTCTTCCAGCAGGTCTACGACCCTGAGAAATACTGGTGTACTGTAGAACATGATAAAGACCTCGCCCACGTATATCTGGATGATAAATTCGGCAAAGGATTCCATCTCGAGCAATACATCAGCATGGAGGCAGTTCTTTCGGAAAACTATCATGAGACAATTCTGCTGGAAATTGATGAGAACGAAAAGAATTCCTTGCTCATTCAAGAATCGACACACGGCAGGGATGAACCGGTAGCGGAATGCACTCATAACAAAGATGAGCAGGAAGAACTGCTCTCCGATTTGCCGGAAGAAGATATCGAGCTATGATGGCCATATATGCCGATTATCATAACGGATTCTGCATCCAAGGTAATTTGCCGATTCATCTCATCGCCTAAAGAGGTGGTTATTCTCGGAAAAAATGATAAATTTTTCATATTTTTTTAGTATAAACATCATATAAATGGCAAAAAACCTTATCCGCAAGGAGGGTGATTTTGAACCGCTATGTTTTTTAAAGTATAATGGCTTTAATTACAAAGGAGTGCCTGCCATTGTTTGTTAACACCACCCACTCCACATAAATCTTAGCGGATTTTGAAGTGGGGCCTACACTGAAGTAGATATCTGGCAGAGCAACGATGCGCCAGGACATAGTCCGAGCCACTCCGGGATAACGTCAAGTCTCGTACCCTGTGAATAGGCGCGCTAATGCTATGGCAACACAACGCGGGAAACCGCAGGCTTACAACCAAACTGAGTGAGCGTGGAGTGAATTGCTCCCGGTGCCCAAGGTAAATTGCCGATTCATCCCGCCACCTAAAGAGGTGGGGTATTCTCGGCGTGAAAAAATGAAAATAAGGAGGTTTGAAGGCATGGCAAATACATATCGAATAAAGAGGGGCGTGGTATTCTGGTGTAACTTAGATGAGCGAATTAATAAGAACTCAAATCCAACAGTTCTTGTGGATAAAAAAGAATACCCAGATCACCGTCAGTATGGCATGCGCCATTGGTTGGTTGTATCCAACGATATGGGGAACCTTTCCTCTCCCACCTGCACTGTTGTGCCGATTACCGGCGCCACCAGTAAGACAAGTATCCCGGCTCATGCCACAGTCACCTTCCGTGGGCGGAAATTTGATGTTTTGTGTGAACAGATTATGACCGTCAATATCGTGTCATTAAAGGAATACGCTTACACACTTTCTGAGCACGATATGCGTAACGTGGACAAGGCCCTTGCAGTTCAATGCGCGCTTACTTCAGTACAGAATTCCTCTGAAATTGAAAACAGGCTTCTTCAAATGGAACAGCGTATGGAAAAATTGTTGTGTCTATATGAGAACTCCCTGAATAAAATCATAGCGGATTATGAAAAACGCTTGGCTGAATTATCAAAGAATGATGACGGCAATCAGAAAGTTTTATGTGAGGAACCGGACAGGGATAAGACCGTTAAAAAAGGGGAAGATCTTTCCAGTAAGGAGTTCAGCCATCCTTCCCATCCTGTTGGAAACGACGCCGATGTCAAATCCGGTTCACAAGCTCCGGTTCACAAACATCTGACCCAAATTGAGAAAATTAACGTCAGATATTTGGGGGGCATTCCAGAAACAAAGTCGGCCCCAGTGGTTCCGTCTGCCTCCGTCACCACTCCTTCCGTTTCCTCAGATAAGCGGACTGGCACAAAGAAACATAAATGGACGAAGGAAATGATGCAGGAATATTTAGATGATACTGCGACGCTCCCTCCTATGCGCACTGCGGAAAAATGGGGGCTTAAGGATATACGCACCGTCTATAGCATGAAATATTATGTTCAAAACCGCCTCAAGTGCTTTGCAGAAGCAAATTGATATTTTCTAAGCAGACTATACGCTGAAACAAGGGATCGGTGATCAAAATGGGACATAAAAAATATTTATCTTCACAAAACACCCTCCAGGCGGAGCGGGAACATTATGTGATTGACAATCTGAATCTGGTATACCATATCTTAAAAACAAAGCTGAAAATACCGATGACGGATTCTTATTATAATGATTACGTGCAGGAAGGATTGTATGCGCTTACCCTTGCGGCCGCCCGCTATGATGAACATGCAGAAGCTAACTTCTCCACATTCGCCAGCACATATATTGAGGGATATATGCGGCGCTACCGCAGGGAGTTTGCCAACTGTTCCTTACGGATTCCAAGGCAGATGTTAGATATGATGCCTGCCATTTTTACCCTTCAAAATGAAGGTTACAGCGATGAGGAAATCGTTGAAAGACTCAACATGAAGGGGATGGACCTCAGAAACCTGATGCATGTCATTGCCCCGGCCAGTCTTGATGCGCCTGTCGGTTTCGATTCTGAAAACACCCTTCTGCTCTCAGAGGTCATCGAAGGCGGTACGGATGGGTTTGATGCTCTGGAATCGGATGATAATATCGACTATTATATTGGGCTTGTCGCCGATTCCTTAAAGGGGGACTCTTTAAAGGGAATCTGGTACGATTATATATATTCTGCTGTTTTTGACCAGCCAGTGCACCATATCGTCCTGGCGGAAAAATATAATTTTTCCCAATCATATGTGAGCCGGGTCCTTATGAAAGCCAAAAAGCAATTGCAGGATTATTTGGAAAATATAAGTCCGTCAATAACCCACCACTTAGATACTAACGGATCTTGAAGTATTGGCTTGCACTTGAAAAGGCGGTTACCCCGCAGGGCGGCGACGTGCCAGGGTTTAACCCGAACCACCTCGGGATGACGCCAAGTCCCGGACTCTGGGTGTAGGTGCGCCAACGCTATGGCAACCCAACGAGGGAAACCCTGGATTACACCAAAACAAGGAGTAACTTTATGCATTATGTTTATGTGTTAGATCCATCTGGCAATCCGCTGATGCCGACCACCCGGTACGGTAAGGTGCGCCAGAGTGAGTGTCCTGTCCAGGAATGCCGGGCTTGTGTATGTAGCGTAACCGATAGCCTGCCGATTCATCCCGCCACCTAATATTCTCGGCGGAAAATGATAAAACCAATTTTCCCCGTATTGTTTCCATATTATTATTTAGAAGCGCATAAATATTATCTTTGGAGGTGAGAGATGTGGTCAGTGTTGATGATCTGAACGCCATGGAGATTGGTACACTTGCAGATTACTGCGAAGTGAATCAGGTATCCGTCCTAATTGAAGACGGCAAAATCACTGGGGTTGAAGATTGATTTTGGCAGAAGAGGTTTTTTGAACCTCTTCTTTTTTTGGATAAAGCTGGAAAAACCTTATCCGCGGACTTTCAGGTTTTGCCAAACTGCCTTTGAAAATGATATAATCCTGGTAACAAAAACGAAAGGTAACGTACATAATGAAAATCAGTAAAGATAAAATAGAATTTACAAATGGAACCATCGCCATAAAGACCGAACTGGATGGAAACTCTCGGATGGATTACATCCTTTCGATGCTGGCAGACCACATTATGTCTTCCCTCAGGCATTTAAACCGTGAGGAGCTCTGGAAGGATGATTCGGAAATGCTACAGGTGACACTGCCGCTTTCTGATGGAACCGCTCAGCTATCTATCATCAATACCGGTGGCAATCTGGTCATGGCTGTTGTGGATGGAAAAATCATGGAGGAAGCGAATGAATACATGTTCGCCAATGAATTTTTCAAAAATGTCCAAACAGATCTGCCTGAGCTGCTTTCCGACTTTCGAAACCAGAAATACATTTACAGCCAGATTAAAGCAGATTTACGCAGTGATTTGAACTTTCTGGAGCTGGCTCTTGATCGATATCAATAACCCGCCATTTAAATCCTAACGGATTTTGGAGTGGGGGCTTGCGCTTGAAAAAACAGTTACTTTTTGAAGTAAAAAACCAATATTTTACAAATCATTCCCATAATATCACTAGATACCAGTACATCTATATTACACGAGAAGGATTTATCGATGAAAAATATTATTATTATATTAACGACAGTGGAAACGGTTTTGTATACATGTATGCTATTTTTCCTTTCCCCGGATATTGGAGCGCTGCCCATGTCTCTTAAGATACTTTCTGTTTGTATTGCTGCTTTTGGCTACCTCTGTCTGGGAATCCTGTGGATTAAATTATGGAAGATGAATGATAATCTTTCCGCATAAAAACAGGACCGCAATATACTACGGCCCTGTTTTTTTTACCTGTCTTCGAAATTCACGTGCCCTCCGGCCATGTAGTCGTTGTACGCATTGTCAAATGCAATTAAATATTCTACGTATTCTTTGTGTGTACTGCATTTGACGTAATTCTTAAAATGTACTCCCTGTTTTAACGAAAATTCGGTATCCAGGTTAAGGAGAGTATAATATGCTTTTTTCGCATATTTTTCTTCCTGATACTTAAAATGCGAGATACCATATTCGATAATGTTACGAGCAAGAGCGTCATTAAAGTAATTAACATCACCATCCGACATCCGATAAGCTTCAACAATGTTGAATGCGTTTTGCCATTTGGATGTATACTCAAAGTATCGACTTCCTAGGTCTTCTGAACCTGCATAAGCCTTAATAAAAGTAGCGATATCAAATCTTGCGTTCATATAGAACTCCTCTCTCCGCATTTGCGGTAAAAAAAATAAGACAGGTATTTTGTTATTCTCAAATACCTTTGGTTTCTATCTTAATTATGCAAATGGATATCATGTAACAAAAAAAAGAAGCGTCCGAGAACGCTTCCTTAATTATACATTTCCTTATTCTGTTGCGAAAAGTCCATGATAAAGTTCCCGAACCTGGGACTCAGTGAGTGTATCCAAATGTCTCCGTAAGGGTAGTAACTCCTTTTTAATCGTAAGGTTGCCACCCTGCTTTAAATCAATAGAGAATCGACCGTTTCGTTTTGTTACAGCGATTACTCCATTTTCAAAAAACATTTTGATTTTACAAGCTTCCTCAAGTTCTGTTCTGTTATTTACCTGATGGCTGCTCCCATAACGTCCAAGGATATTAATTTCAACCGGATATTTTGTCTCCGGATCCCTGGCGATACATGAAAACAGATATTTTGCCGGCACTATCACTTGTTTCGTTGTATATTTTCTTCTTTCCATTTATGTTTCCTTTCTGATTTCCATCCCTCCGGTTCTGGTGTTGGATGTCGAAATCCTAATTTATAAACGATACAACTCTCACTATCTCGTGTATTTGCAGTTCTTTTTTAAATGGGAATTTTCCGCATTTAGGGCACATGATAGTTTCGTACTGTTCATCCTCTGTTAATTCATATCCCGTCCAATTAGTATCTAAGTCCATGTATACAGCATTTTCTTCACATTCATTTACCGGAATAGCAATATCACCATCACTTCCATCTCTGTTAAAAAATGATACGTTTACATGGTCGATATTTTCGCCACAACATATGCATTTCATATATGCCTCCAATCACAAAAACCTTAAATACCCGGCAGCCGGAGCTACCAGAATTGTCGGTTTAGCCGTGTAAGTTTTCTTCATAAAACCTGTACAGTTTGTCACAAAATTCTCGGTTTTGAATACTCTCCAATTTTTGATACTGTCCGCCAACATACACAGCGCCACATTTTTCGTAACGCTTATCCGTAATCTTTAATACCATATCTGTTCCCAACGGAATATAATGGGGTTCATCATCAACAACGTTGCCGCCGCAATCATTTAATATTACACTTTATATTTCCCTTTCTCCGAAGTCCCGGAAATCCTACTTCTTTAAAGATTCTTCATACTTTTCAATCACTTTGAAAAACTCGCTGGCCTTTATCTCGTTAAAATCAGCAGGATTTTCAAAATCGCATTCCGTCTCATAGTTTGCATACAAAATATCATTTATCATAAATAACCGACTACGTGCTCGTCCGTACACATTTAAGTAAAATGCCAAATGTGGTTTATGTGGTGTTTTTAACCCAAGATCCTGGCATTTATTAACCCATGCCTTAGCGAATAAAGAATTTTTCTTAAACAGACCCGGCGCATCTTTTTTGAAAAATTTTCCGAACTTATCAGTATCGTTATCTGTCGGACAAATGTACAAACTCTGTGCTGATTGATAGTACTCGTGAGCTTCAATACCCTGTTCTTTTGCAAATTCCACGAATGCGGCATTTACCTTTTCCGACATAGACTTGTAATTCATATAGTCTTTATGGATTGGGCTTTCCGGTGTAACAATATAATATTTTTCCATTTCAATCGCCTCCACTTTTCTCTAAAACGGTATTTCTTCAGGATACCAACTCATATGCAAGTTCTCCAATCTTACCCCATGCTCCGAAATGATTTCCTCCCCCAGTCCAGTCCTTCTCGTGCTTCATTGTGCGGTAAAGAACATGACTGCTCCATTGGTCCTGCCAATAGCGGACATCTGGAATACTTACATAAATAAACCGATTATTTTCAGGGTTCCTTAACACAGCTGAGAACTCATAATGGCCATTGCTGAAAGTATAAAGTTCTAGTCCCGTTTCCCTCGCTTGACGCCGCAGATCCGTCTTCATTGCCCGCTGAAATTGCTTGTAATCTTCACTTGTATATGGGCCTGACGAAAACTGAATTCCGATCCATTTCTCAATTTTTTTATGCATAACAATCCTCCTGTTCCTTCTTATAAATAATTCATAAAAATTATGGGTTAGAAAGAGTTGCTATTAGGTATAAAAAAAGGAGAGTCAAACCCCTAGGAATTGTTTTACTTTATCATTTTTTTTGACCAGAATGTCCCATTTCCTTAGGTAATGGGATGAATCGATAAGCCATTGAACATGCTGCATATACAAGGCCAGTATTCCTGGACAAAACGTTTATTCTGTAGACTGAAAACTGCCCTGTTTTCTTAATCGGACCCATTGCTCCGCATAATTATTTCAAACAATAAAGGTATTTGCAGAAAGGGGATTTAGCATGGATTTAGATTTCACAAAAAAGATGGATTTAGAACAACTTGTTACGATCTGCCGGGAAAAAAATAAGAATCAGGTAGATTGGTGTGCTATTTCGGTATGTCAGAAACTGCCGGAGGATTTTATCCGGGAATTTAAGGATTGGGTAGATTGGGATAATATTTCGGTATATCAGAAACTGTCGGAGGGATTCATTCGGGAATTTAAAGAGCAGGTAAACTGGAAATACATTTCAAAATACCAGCATCTGTCGGAGGACTTTATCCGGAAATTTAAAGATCAGGTATATTGGGATAATATCTCAGAATGTCAGCACCTGTCGGAGAACTTTATCTGGGAATTTAAAAATCAGGTAAACTGGTTTTCGATCTCAGAATATCAGCACCTGTCGGAGGACTTTATCCGGGAATTTAAAGCTCGGGTAGATTGGGATCATATTTCGGTATGTCAGTACCTGTCGGAGAACTTTATCCGGGAATTTAAAGATCAGGTATATTGGGGCTATATTTCGGTATGTCAGCACCTGTCGGAGGACTTTATCCGGGAATTTAAAGATCAGGTATATTGGGATACTATTTCAGAACACCAGCACTTGTCAGAAGACTTCATCCGGGAATTTAGAGATCAGGTAGATTGGTATGATATTTTGGCATGTCAGAAGCTGTCAGAGGATTTCATTCGGGAATTTAAAGACCGGGTAGATTGGGTTTTGGTTTCAAAATACCAGCACCTGTCGGAGGATTTTATTCAGGAATTTGAGGATCAGG
>ENA-OWOC01000140-OWOC01000140.1-gut-metagenome-genome-assembly--contig:-NODE-140-length-30670-cov-15.241362_pt1 | contig 30670 bp, 24 predicted proteins | sample MGYA00248245_ERZ651791 | MGnify/ENA primary metagenome ERZ651791 (study PRJEB26908, sample SAMEA4031703) | gut metagenome | biome: gut; feature: normal infant; material: stool | place: China | collected...
AGTCCGCTCCCCTAAAGGGAGCTGCGGCCAAAGAGCCGCTGTTGGAAGCACGTGGTTTTAACCATGTGAGGCTTCACACAGCGCAGTTTAAGAAAAAAGGCTAAAAACCCTTATCCGTGAAAAATATGGATTTGCCATTTTTTAGGAACTGCGTTAAACTATATTCATATTAAAAAAAAGGAGAGCATCAATATGAAGAAAAAAAATATTATGACAGCAGTTGTGGCAGTGGTGATGACAGCGACAATGAGCATGACCGCGTTGGCGGGTGAAGTTGGCTGGACCTATGATTATAAGGGCTGGTGGTACGGCACTGATGAGATTGGTGCAAAGCGGTATAATGATGGCTGGCACTGGCTGGATGGCAACAAGGACGGCGTGTCCGAGTGTTATTATTTCGGTACTGATGGCTATATGCTTGCAAATGCAACGACACCGGACGGCTACACCGTGAATGGCGATGGGGCCTGGACTGTGGATGGCGTTGTACAGACACAGGGGGCACCGGTAAATAACACCACCACCGACGTAACACAGGCATATAACGGTGATGTCGCGCTCAACAGCGATAATGGTGGTTATAACAGTCGTGGATGCAGCAATGCGGCTATCGACATGATGAACAATACCAGGGAAGATAACGCTAAGTACGGCGAAGTAGAAGTATTCGATTCCGGCGCAGATATCGGTCTTCCTGGTCGTGGTGATTATACTGTAGTTTATGCTAATGGATTCCGTATTTACTATCCGACAGAAGGCGTAAGTGGTTATAAATCATTGGACGTTTCCCCACTTAGAACAGACTTAGATGACACTTACCTTTTTAAGTATTACGTTGATGGGATTTGGGGCGAAGATGCCGCACAGCATCTGTATAATAACGGATTTGCAAATACGAGAAGTGGTGAGTATTGCTATGCATTAGGCACCGACTGCAGAATCAACGTAGGGGGCCGTACACTTCAGTGGGGAGAAAATTTCGCTGGATCCTATATTGAATTAAGATAATTTGACAACAAAAATATTAAACCGTTTAGGAATTTCCTAAACGGTTTTTTTTTGTTCACAGAAATTAAAAAACAGAGCCAGAAAATGCTACAAAAACCAATTCAGACAAAAAAAAACCAATAATTTAAGAAAGGTATTTTTATGAAGGGAGAAAAATAATGATAAAAAATTTACAGAATAAAAAGGAGAGGGTTGTTACTATTGGATTAGCTATTATCCTGATAGGGATGATAATTATTCCTAAATTTGTAAACGCTATGATGATCGATCAAATGTGGGACTATCCTCTGGTTGCGCGTACATGGACAAATGAGCCTGACGAATGGATTGCGGCGCATTCGTTGTCAAATAAAAAGTTCTCGATATATAAAAAAACAGGCCTTGCCATGAACGCAAACTATTATTTCAGTTTAAATCGATCAGACTATAACTGGCCGTTAGGTGGTCAGATGTATCTGGAAGAACGTCCGGGCTATGACAATACCGGTTTCGAGGATTTTAATTTGCGGCATACCTATTGTACAGGTAACCACGAAAGTGCAGCTGTGATTTCTCCCGGTACAAGAGCATATCTCTCTGGTACTTATTGGTACGATGACACTCTCGCCAATATGTTTGAAGAAGCAAAGCGGAAAGATAATGACATAACAAAATTTAACTTCCTGATGCTGGCACTGGGCTGCTATTATCCTGGAGCCTATACAATCAACAAAAATGCCGGAAGCATCGCAGAGGACTCCGCACCGGCTCAAGGTCTTGTATCACAGTTGATTGCCTGGGTATGTACTGATAAGGGGTCGCCTGGTTTTATTGGTAACTGGGAGATAGATTTAAATACATTCCATACATGGCGTGGATATTACGAGGCCATGATGGGTCCCTCATTTCAAAATGACCCTGCAATTTACGATGTGCTTCATTCGGAGCCTTCGAAAGAAACCGGAGCTGGTGAAGATGGTATCACAACTATGCCTGACGCATGGTTTTACGATATATGGAATGCGGCAAAGGTATCAAGCAGCCTTACCCCGAATTGGGATAAGCAGATTTCCCAGTATAATACCGCACTGCAGCAGTCTGACGGCGAATATTATGTAGAGATTGATTTATTTGTAAACAACGCGGCTAAGCGGTATCTGGATGGGATTTCGTTTACGCCATATGGCGACTGGCAGTATCTTGGACCAGACGAAACGGGAAAACAACGTTTTTCTTCCGCAAGCGGCGAACTTGACGAGAACGGGTCCATTGGGTATCTTAACTGGCCGAGTGAACAAATAGGATATTTCATGCCGATCGACCAAACCAAAGCAAAACTGTGCACCTTTGATATTTATAACTTAGCTGTAAAAGAACCTGCATTCGGACGTACGCAGACGCAGTTTGCTGCTGTAATCGAAAAAGGAGTGAATATATATGTTACAATAGGCAACGGTGACTCTGGTTCCATGTCGTCGTCCATGGAGCGTTTTAAACATTCCGAGACATGGGAATCTAATTATAATGTGAACCTGCGTAAGTTCGACAGTGAGACCGGCAAGGCCATCGAGGATTCGCACTGGGATGTTCTGGAACGGTTTGACGATTCCCAGCTTGATGATACCGACCTTGACCGGACGCCGGATTCCCCTGGCTCCTACGAATCCGGCCTTGGAGGTTTAAATTCCACTACCTGGGGTGACGATGAAATTTCCTCGAACTACGCTGGCGACATGGGGGTCACGGAATCGGATACTAATAAATATAATTGGGGTAACGACGGGGGAACCCAGTTCGACCGCTGGAACGATCCCCACAATGATCCGTGCAAACGTGATGATAATGTAACGGGGGCGGATGGCCTGCTTTATGAAATCAATTCAAGCGGGGCCAACAGCGGTGATACTGCCCATACCGATGTATATAAATACACCTACAATAAAGGCTACTGTACCGGCCACCCGGCTCCCGAGATTGAATATGTGGAATGCGACCATGACGAGGAAGAAGACTGTGACTGTGAAGAAATCAATCAGGAACTGCATGATGATGCCTGGGAGGCCTGGTATGAAGAAGTGAAAACCTGTGAGGAACTGGTGGAACAGGGCGGCTTTTTCCACTGTATCTCGCCAGGGGACACAGCAAAGACAGCTATGGAAAATGACCGGGACCAGTTTCACAAAGATTTCATTTCACTTTGCTACGATTACAGCGCCGAGGAAATCAAGGCGGCGAAAGGATATATCCTGCATGGCACCCATACGGATGACATCCCGGTTGAATGGCGTACCGTCACCTCCAGTGAATACAAAGATACGGACGAAGCTGCTAGTATCAGCCATAAAGGAAGCTCCAGCGGAGATGCAGAAGATGGGAGAATGGAAACTGAAATGCTAGCGGTGGCAACACTGGAACCAGACACAGTATTGATGTCATCCACTGTCAGAGCAGCGGTCACATCAGAGACGGAACCCTCTCAGGGTGGAATGACGGAACTCATTGATGCGGGCAAAACACATGAAAAAAAAACAGATGCTGAAACCATTCCAGAAACTTTAACGGAAGAATCCGAGGAAACTTCTCACTCTGCCGAAAAAAATAAACCCAGAAAAGAAACCAAGGCCAGTGAAGAAGACGGAATCATCGCCGATATTGACATTTTTGATGATGGTACTGTGGTAAGCGATGCGACGGGATCCGAAGCGACCCCGAGCAATCCCATACCGGAAACCATAAAAACGTTCACCGGGTATATCAAGGAAGCCGGCGATAAGTTCCAATCTGTTTTCACTAATGTCAGGGAAAATAAAGCAAGCGGCGCCGGTGGCGGCCATTTAAGAAACGCCCTGTCCTTTTCCGCTTCTAAAGCCAATACCGTCATGCCAGCAGCCACAGACATTATTGACTGGACTTTTATTGCCTATGACCACCGGACAGAAGGGGAAATTCATTTCAACAAGCAGGACTTCGATTTATCTGGTATGGATGGATTTGACGCCTACGGACAGGAGAACGCGGACGGCAGCCTGGAAGGTGCGGTCTATGGCCTGTTTGCAGCGGATGACATCGTGCATCCTGATACAAGCGGCGAGAACGCCGGGGAAAATGATACGGGAACCGTTTTTAAAAAAGGAGATCTTGTTGCCATAACGATAACGGACCGCAACGGCGATGGCTCTTTCATGGCAATCACGGAAGCTCCTGGTTCCGTCTATAACTACGAAACCGGAAAAGTGGAGCACACGGACTGGTATGAAAATGCGCCGAAAAATCTCCATGTGCCGGAAGCAGATTCTGCTGCAGGAGCGGATGACATCGAGAAGTTCGCCGGCCACAACCCGGATAATTCTGAAATCACCGCAGAAAATGGAGCAGACCTAACTGATACCACAGGCAGTGACGGAAGTCATACGGAAGATTTTTTCTTCAAGTATTCTTCCAATCAGCTTTATAATGACACCAAACAGGAGAACGACACTACTGGACGGTATCCAATCAGCAACAATGAGGATAATAACGGGAACTGCTGGATAGGACGTCCACTTATTGTTGGCACCGACGGTACAACTTACTATATCAAAGAATTGTCCCGGAGCGAAGGCTATGAGCTTTCCGTCTATGGGAAGAACGGGAATTTGATCACGAACCGGAATGCCTTTGAGGACGGCGACATCACGACCTCTAGCGGCGTTGTTACTGCTGGAAGTATCATGCAGGACCGTGTAAGCGGCGGCGTCACCTATACCATAAGCAGCAATGGCACGGACAACGGTTACGAGGTCCATCTGACCAATATCCCGGAAGGCGCTTCCATCAGTTTGACCAAGACGGAGAACGTGTGGGACGACAGCGTGTCACATTACGAGGAAGTTGTGACTTATGAGCCGATTATGGCCGACACAGGAGCCCTTGTCACGCTTGGCGGCCATTCCTGGGAAGCGGCGCTTGGAGACACTATAACCTATAACGGAAAAAACTATCCGGTCAATAATGTGCATACGGTAACGCACGACAGGCAGAGCGTGTCCCCGGATAATAAAGAAAAACTTGAGAACCCGTATTTGAATGCAGCCTCCATCACGGAGAGTGGGGATGTGACAAAGGACGTCAACAAGCTGTTTTCCTCCATCGGATACCGGAACGTCATTGCCGGATCCCCGTGGACCATTGTCAAAGCGGACTCCTTAACGGTGGCGGATATCGCAAAGGCCGTAAACGGGCAGTTGTTTACCGATAACTGGTACAGCGCCTTTAATGCCATGCAGATGAGTGACAGCTACTATGCCGGCGGGCAGCTTTATATCGTTATCAGCTACTGTTACCGATATTCTGCTGTCAACGATGCCATCTATAACGATGTCAATGACACCATTTACGTCAAGACACCAGTGGAATACACAGGCATGGCAGAAAGTGGGGAAGGCTTCATCTACCGGGCTTACAATGCGGCGGACTGTGAGGACATCGTCCGTAACGGAAGCGGCTTCATTACGAAAGCCACAGTTTTAAACCAGACGGCAACCGGAAGTGCGAAATGGCATGAGGGGAATCCTTACGATACCGTTTCGTTTACGACAAGGCCATCAGAAACATTCTGGGCATATGCAGAAGGGGAACAGCTGCTGAAAACAGATGGAAGCTATGCGCATCAGGAAGTGAAAGAAACAGTTTCCGTAACGCCAACGCTGGTCCCTAAGGTGACCAACATGGAAATTACGGCAGGCAGCTATGCAGAAAACGGCCAAAGCGCAGACGGTTACGGGTATGGGACCTATATCTACACCGTGACCCAGGATATGGTGGATGCGTTAGAGAACGGAAAGGCGGATTTCCGGCTGACCTTTGGCGATGACAATTACACGGCCGCATTGAAGGAGTTATATACCGCCAACAACGGCCATGTATCAATAACACTCCCCATGGTTTTAAGCGGATCCTATATGGAAAGCGTGCTTTTGGTTTATCCGGGAGAGGATACCGTCGTGCAGGATGCCGGAACCAGCAAGTCACCAGTCCTGCTGCAAGAGCGTCCCATCCGCCAGAAGATCAAGGTCAATAAGGACATCCAGACTCTACTTGAAGCAAAACAGGCATGGTATTGCCTAAACTGCGGGTACGAAAACGGGACCGGGCTTGCTGCGTGCGCCCACTGCAATACGGCACGCACCACGGAAGAGACAAAGACCATACAGTATTTAAACGACACCTACTCCGCAGTCCACGAAGATAACATTCCGGCCGACCGGAATGCCGGAGCCTATGAGACCGCAAGGGACTGGCTGGCAAGGCTGCTTAATAATAAGGTAGATGGAGAGGAAGCGAAAACCATCCCGAATTTCCGATTCAAGGCATACCTTAAATCCAACTTAGAACGCCTCTACCGGGACCAGGACGGCAACGTCATCTGGCTTGATCGGAACGGCAACACTATGTCACCGAAGTATGCCGATACCAATGGGGACGGCAATTACGATACCTTCGCCTGGACGTATAATGAGGCTTACGAGGGAAAAGAGGTTGATTTTCCTGAGAAGGATAAACTAACGGAAACTGGCATCCTGGAGTCCTCCAATGTGCAAAAGATTTATACCAAAGTCGAGCATAACGTGGATTCCAAAACAACCTCAGCGCAGGCTAATAATGTATGGGATGATTATGATACCCCACAGGCAGGCGCCATGGACAATGTCGGCGAAAAGGAAGGCTTTACCACATCCCAGAGGGAAAAGACCGATGGAAGCGGCGGGGACTTATCTGGCAAGGCAGTGGACACAAACGCCGCGCTTTACAGCTACCGGGGGAAGAACACGAATGCTGCCCAGACCGACTGTATCAACGAGGGACAGAACACCGGCTACATCCGCCTGCTTGAAACCCGCCAGGACCTGATGGAGGATGAAGCCGGCACGAAATACCAGGCGGAGCTTTATAACTACGAGAAATTCTTTGACGCCATCGCAACGGCGAATGCGGATGTTTGGGACAACGATATGCATTCCACCTATACCGGGACTTCCATGACGAACTACCCGGGGCAGCACTGGTTCGAGACCCATTATGAAAAATACCAGAAGGATGATGCCGATCCGGACCATACGCTTAAAAACACCGACGGGGCCGATAAGGATAACACGGCAGGCGGCGACCGGGATACCTCCTTTAAGCCGTTCCGCTGGATACGGGAACATGCATTCGGAGACCGTGCCGATTATGAGGATTATCCGGCCGGTCATAACGGCGCCAACACGGAGACCGTGATGAGCACATCCGATTTCGCAAAAGCGAACGCCGACGCCTCCGATGCGGTCCGCCAATTCGCAGTCAAGTGGTACCTGGAAGACGAAGCGGCGAAACTCCTGACGGACAACGGCGTGGGCGAGGATATCGCAAAGGATTCCGGCGGGGTCATCGGCTATGACGAAGCAGTTTATGACGAAGCACTTTTTTCTGCGATCGCCAAAACGTATAATTACCTAAAGCCGTTCTATGTCAACGACCTTGACACAATTTATTCTGTGGAGTGGGACAGCGCGGAAAATGGCGGGGCCGATCAGGACTTCACTACCTTGTCCGTTGATATAAAGGACGCTAAGGAACATTACAGCGTGTCCAGCTATCTACCTTACGGCATATACGTCATTGTGGAACAGCAGCCAGAGCGCCGGGACGGGGCGGTGAATGACTTTGAGAACCGCAGCTATACGGTTGAAAAGCCGAAGGAAGTCATCGTACCGAGCGTGTATGACGCGCCGGAGGCGAATGATACCGCCGATAATTATGACGGGCATTATTTCTACCAGTACAACATGACGGCACAGGACCAGGCAAAGGCAGAAAACTACCTGATCCGGTTTGCCGAGGAATGGGCAGAGAAAAGCCCGCAGGATGAACGGGAATATGTCATCCGAGCACACGGCTATGAGGGCGATTACGAAATCTATAAGTACGGCCTTGACATCGACCGCCTGACCGGCGCCATCGACTATGACGGCGGGGCTTACGATTATTCCGGCTGGAAGCTGACGCAGGATGCCTTCGACCCGCTTAAAGACTACTATGACACGAAGCATAAGGGAAAGACCGGAGTAGAAACCATCGGTACGGAAGACGGCGGCAATGACGCTGTCGATTATATGGCAATCCATAAGACCAATGGGATTGATACCGCGAATGGAAGCGTCTATGATGGGAAGCCCCTGCAGGATCGCTTCTTCTACGGTTCTATTTCGGAGGACGCAGGGACTGCCGACCCTGTGATGAACAGGGGCGGCGTCGCAGAAGGGAAATATTCCCCAAGCGCGTTCAAAGAAGACGGCATTCGCTCCATGACCGGAGAATTGACCGCTTATGAAGGGAAATACGCTTCCATGCTGGTTCAGTGGACAGTCACGGCCCCCGCGGATTTAAAACAGTATTCCGCGGTAGACTTCACCGGCTACGCCGATGTAAATGAACATGATGGCTTCTATACCACCATGCTTCGGATCAACAAGGTGGATTCCGAGACCGGGGAATATATCCTCCATGACAACGCTATATTCGCCCTGTACGCAGGCAGCCGTTACAATACCTTCGAGGAAATCAATGCGGATGCGGCGCTGATTGCAGACGCGGGAGAACGGGCGGCGTTCCAAGCCCAGTTTAAGCCGGGCGATGCAAAGTTTTACCTGAAAGATACCGTGATTCAGGGTACAAAGGAATTCCTCACCGCTATGGGCGCCACAGACATCACACCGGCCGCCAAAGGAAAGGCCGTCGTGGAGTCTGCCGCCGGCCCCGGTGAGCTTTGTAGCGGCCTGGTAAAGAAAGGCACGCCCATTTGCGTGGAGAGCGAGCGCATCATGCTCACTGATGAGGAGGGCGCGCGTACCGGCCAGATGACCGTGTACACGACACTGAATGACGTCCTGGCGGCGGGAGAGAAGAATGCGGCCGATAAGGCCCACGCAAACCAGAACACCGGATACTTCATCACCCCGCAGCCCATCGGCGCAGGCGTTTACGTCCTTGTCGAGATTAAGGCGCCGGATGGATACGCTAGAAGCAAGCCTGTTCCGTTCGAGGTTTACTCGGACAAGACGCAATATTATGTGGACGGCGACATGTATAATAAGGTGTCTGCCATGAGGTACGAGGACGATCTTGGTAAGTAAGCTATGTGGGACCCCGCCATTATTTGTAGTGACGGGATCCCTTACCGCATTCTCGTGACTTCGGCCATGGGTAAGGCAAAAAAAATATCAAAAAACACTAAAAACAGTTATCCGCAGGTTTACTGGTTTGCCAGCGGAGTAAGGGATCTGCTATAATGACATCACATAAGAAAGGAGGCCTGCCATGCGGTTCATCTAAATAAGCGAGGATTCCCCCACCTCAATAGGTGGTGGGATGAATCGTCAAAGCAAGCATGAAACAAGCACATAGCCTATGTGATGCCCGTCAATAGTTTGCGGGCCAATAGAAAGAAGGAGGTATTGATATGAAGATTCTAGGACTTGCATTTATTCTAGGGCTTATTGTCTGTTTGGCGGCCCTGTATATAAAAGTAGTTGACCGCAAGGTTGACTATGCTGAAACGAGATGTTCTTGGATGTGGTTTGGGGCTTTCTTTTTCGTTTTTCTTGCCTTTGTAGCATATGCTGTATTTAAATGTGCAATATGAGTGACCTTGTGGAAAAACGTGGCGAAGCGCGCGGAATTAAAGTTGGCGAAGAACGCGGCGAATTAGCGGCCCGAAAAAATGGCCATAGAGAAACTTTATGTATTATGTTTATGTGTTAGACCCATCCGGTAATCCGCTGATGCCTACCACCCGGTACGGCAAGGTGCGCCGGATGCTGAAATCCGGACAGGCGGTGGCGGCACGCACGAAGCCGTTTACCATCCGCCTGGCTTACGAACCGGTCACTGTAGTCATGCAGGACATCACGGCAGGGAAGGACCCGGGCCGGACGAACATCGGCCTGGCCGCAGTCCGGGAGGACGGCGTCTGCCTGTACTCCGCCAAATGCGAGACCCGCAGTATTGAGCACGACCACCACATCATTCCCAGGAGCAAGGGCGGCAGTAATACCCTCGTGAACATCGCAGGGCTGTGTGAAAGCTGCCACACTAAAGTCCACAACGATGAGGACGCCGCAGCGAGGTTGGAGAAGATCAAGGCCGGCCAGAATAAGAAGTACCATGCACTGTCGGTACTGAACCAGATCATGCCACAGTTCCTAAAGGAACTGGACGCAAGATTCCCCGGCCAGGTATTTGCCACAACCGGCAGGGACACAAAAACCTACCGGGATGACCATGGCATCGCCAAAGACCATGACGCCGATGCCTACTGCATCGCCTGCAGTACCTTGGAGAAGCAGGCCATACTGGATGTGCCCAAGGACGGTTTCCGAATCAAACAGTTCCGGCGGCATGACCGCCAGCGGATCAAATCCCAGACAGAACGCACCTATAAGTTGGATGGCCGGGAAGTTGCCAGGAACCGCAGGAAGCGGATGGACCAGAAAGAAGCAAGCCTGCACGACTGGTTTCATGAGATGGAGAAACAGCATGGCCGCCAAGCGGCCCGACAGACCCAGTCCAGGCTGACTGTCGTAAAGAGCATCCGCCGGTACAACAACCTGTCCAGACTGCTCCCAGGTTTCCAGGTGCTGTATCGTGGGAAGGTGCTCACCATCACCGGGCAGCGTACCAACGGGCGGTATTACTTAAGTCCGCAGGAGCCAGGGGTGAACGTCCCAGCAAGGGATGTTAAGATTCTCAAGCAGAATACAGGCCTTGTGTGTGTATAAGCCCTAAAATCAAAGAAGAAATCACAAGAGGAGATATGATGCTGGACAAAATAGAAATTCACAACGATTCATGTAAAAAAAATAAGGTATTTTTTGCAGCGCTAGGTATAGGTATTGTCTTTTATTTGCTATTTTTCACCTTTATTTTATCTGATGGACATGAGATGCTGCGCCTCGCTTCTGGATTTGCCATCATGGATATTTTTGCTTTTTTTGATACACTTGGTTAAAAACATTAATAACAGAGTGCTTGCAGAGGTAATATACCTTGCAGGTCACAATCTTCTCAGAACGATAGTTACGGGCGTTCTCCTCATTCCATACAGAAAATCCAAATGAATTTTCAGTATCCGAATGATCTGCATGTATTTCATAAGTTTCACCGGGCAGATACTGATACTGGAAATTGAACGAACTGTACCGGTCACTCCGGATGCCTTTATAGGCAATAAAGTAATCCTCGTGACATTCATACAGATCCGTACTCTGGACGGCAGCTTTTTTATCAGCATCAGAAATATAATGCCAACTGTTCTCAATGGATCTCATGAATAGTTCGCTGCAAAATTCTTTGATAAAGTCCTCTGACAGCTTCTGGTGTTCTGAAATACAACGCCAGTCTACCCGGTCTTTAAACTCTCGGATAAAGTCCGCTGACAGCTTCTGATATTTCGAAATACCATACCAGTCTACCTGGTCTTTATTTTGTCCATGACATATAGCGGCAAATTCCAGCGCTATATGTCCCATAATTGTGTTACAAAACACGAAAAAGGAGGTTGTTTTGTGCTTCCGGTCATGATATGGTAAAAGAAAAAGGACAAATATCATGACTACAAAAGATTGGTTGAATATCGTCAAGGATTTATGCGAATCAGGGATAGCCAAAGGCGTATGTATCGGAAGCGACAAAACAGATGAGAAACAAATGGGGCATCAAGCTGGAGAACGGATCCACATCAACAAAATGCTATACCTGGTTGAGCGGCAGCGGGAGTTTATTTTAAGGATATATATAATCAATACCCTTCTGTGCCTGCTCGGATTCTTCCTGTACAAAAAGATAACCATATTCCAATCAGAGAAACAGTCTCTCGGATGGCTGATATTCATGATATGGGTGGTTGTCCTTCTTTCTATGGATAAACAATTTTCGCAACACCTGATCGGATATGACAAGAATAATCTCGCACTGATGCAGCGGGTGAAACGTCCGATATATATATTTCATTTACTGTGGCTTGTTACCGCGCTTATAAGCCTCTGGACTGATATTTTCGGAGTTGCACTGATCCTGGTCATGTCCCTGATTCTGGCAGGGTGGTTTTACATCGACAGGAAATCTGTATCGGCGGTAAAACAGGATATCTATTCGTTTGTGGGCGGAGACAGCACATACTCCGGAGATTATATCGACCTGAAGAAGGATATCAAGATATTGGAAGCAAAAAACGGTGCGGTTCTGCCCAGAACCATAGACCTGACAATTGGAGATATCTATATATGCGATAACGACGATATCAAAGTGACGCAGAGGAAACGCATGCTCGATTTTAACAAGGAAAAGGTTGCAGCCATCGAAATCAAAGGGGAACGGATTGTATATGATGCGGAAACAGGGAAGTGGATGCGGGCATCACAGACGAAAGAGGCCACCAGTCAGTGAGCGAAGAACTAACAGAATTCCGGTTCTACAATGCGATATTGATTTTGGTCATATCACGAAGGTTACCGAGATTTACGATGCGGCTCACGCGCCCGTTGGAACTTATAATAAAAACGGCATTGCAAGAAAAAAGCTGATCAATTGGTTTGAAGGACGTTCCATTCCGGCAAGCAGGGATGGAATCAAGGAAATCCTTCACCAGATTGGAATTCATACGACAAATGAACTGTTGGAAAAATCCTATGGGTTAAGCCTTTCCGACCAGTATTGGATCCGGCCAGAGGGAACAGACCTCACGTGGGAAAAGGTAAACTTTTTCCAGAATCCGTTTTCTGACGATATAGGGACATTACTATTGGAAGGAAAACTGTTAAAAGATAGCCGGAACCTAAATCTTGCGTCACCAGACAACACCCTTGACGGATGGCTCAAAAAGAAATGGAAAATCATTGACGGCGAGCGGTGCCTGTACAAATCCGGAAGCGGGCCATTCTTTCAGGAACCGCTGAATGAAATGATTGCGACAAAGCTATGTGCTCTATTAAATATCAGGCATATTCCGTATGATCTGGAATTTAGCGAGCACGGCAAAGTATCGTAATCGTGCAATCAAAACCGAGAAGAAGACTTCCCATCCCGGGAGGTTTTCTTTTTTATTGCCAATTTGCTTCGCATTTTTCCTATAATTGTAGTAAGAACAAAAAAATAGGAGAACTAAAATGATATTAATGCATAAGGATATACCCGTTGCCGATGTCAAGGAGCAAAACGGACAGATTACCGCGGTAAACCGTATTTATAACGAAGATCATCTGCCAGTAGGAACAAGGACTCCGTATATGCGGCTTTTGCCGCGAACACTTTCCAACTGGCAGATGATGCGCGCCATACCGAACGAAAGGCAGGATATAAGCCGAATTGAGCGGGCTCTGCGGTGCAGCGTACCGGAAGCCATAGTGAAGAGCCTGGCGGTCAGCCTGACCGACTGTTACTGGTTTAAGCCGGCGTCCTCCGACCTCGCATGGCGCGATGTCAATTTTCATGCCCAGGAATTTCAGGCGGATTTTTCCGAAGTTATCCTCAATGGGCACCCGGGACCGGTCACTGACTTTTTCGTACCGGACCTGACAACAGACGGGCTGCTGTCTAAGGCGTGGATCTACATGGACGGGATTCCAGCTTTGGTGAAACGCGGCAATTTGGGGGATTATGCTGAAGGGAAGAACCTGCTTTCGGCAAATGAGGTAGCCGCCTATAAGGTGGCGGACGAAATGGAAATCAGTCATGTCCCATATATTCCGGTCTCGATTGCAGGCACCGATGAAGTGGTGTGCGTTTGCCCGAGCTTTGTGACGGACCCGGACACGGAATTCGTCAATGCCCTCCAGATTATGCAACATGAGAAAAAGAACGGAACGGAACTATACCGGCATTTATGTCAAATGGGAATGGAGAATGAGACCAATAGGATGATTTTGTTCGATTACATCATCCATAACACAGACCGACACGAAAAGAACTTTGGGATCCTGCGCGAAGCGCTGACCCTGGAACCGATAGGGATAGCGCCGCTGTTTGACTCCGGCTCATCTTTCTTCTGGAACCGCAGCCAATGCGATACCAAGCCATTCCTACCGACAAGAACTGATCAACTCGGCCTGCTCCATGAGATGCCATGCGATGTGCCCGGACCTGACAGGATCAAGGAGATCGTGAAAGATGTGTATGAAGTATTTGACATATCGGAACGCAATTACGAATACGCCTGCAGTGATATTGATAACAGTTATGATGGACTTGCCAGGCAGGAACTTCACCTGGTGGCGGCGCCGGATCAGGAGGATATCGAACATTGAGGGTAAAAATATATCATGGGATGGTCCCGGTGATAGAGATGAGCCTGGAATTATGCTTATGTAGCCTGTACGCAACGGACATTACTGTTTTGAACGGGTCAGGGCTGCCAGCCGGGCTCAGATATCTGATGGAAACCGGAGGAAAAGAAGCGTGGGGGATATCCGTAACACACTGGCTTAAGAACCGCAGCATGCCGGATGACAGGTACGGGCTGGATGAGCTCCTTCAATCCTTATACCGGCTTCCGCCTCATTTATTTGGGCGGATGTATCCCTATAAATATACCGCATTGGCACTTTCTTACTTTGCATCCGGGTTTGACCGGTATTATGTATCACCCGATTCCCCACAGACCGTATGCCATGTGTTACAGGACCGGCGCTTTTGGGGGCTTTATACTTGGCTTCCGGCCGGGCCGAGCGGGCCGTATCCTGACGGTCCGGGCATTGCCGGGCTCATCAAGGACGGATCAACGGATTCCCCCCTGTTTCATGGCAGTTTTCACACCCGTTCGCTCACAATTCCCTCCAGACTCCCATCGTGGTGGGAGGGGAGCTGCCTGATACAGCGGCTGCCGGCGGACCGGAACCGTAAAAGGGCGGCACGGTTTTTATCTATGGCGGACCGGATGGGGATTGCTGGGATCAGGCACCTGCGCGGAGGCAATCTCATTACGGATTATTCGGATATCACCGGGGAAGTTACCTGGCTTGGCGAATTTAGTTTGTGCGAGAATGGGCAGGCAATGAGGGAGGTCGCGGCCGGCATGCTCGGAAAAGACTGCGTAGGCCACCTTTTGGATTTTGCGGTGCAGGCAGAAGATGCAGGTGTTAATTTATCTATTGGTAATTTGGGCGTTGCGTCTGATGGAGAAAGAAACCAATGTGTTGCTATATTATAAGCGGCGTGGGTATCCTGCCTTAGATTTGTGGAGATAAGCAGTCAAAACCATATCCGCAGGAATCCTTAATTTGATTTTTTCTTTCAGATAGCATATAATATCATTAACAACAGCAATCGCGTCCCATAATTTATCCATCATCATACAGGTATTTTGAGCACATCAATATCTGCGTGGTTTTTAGATAGATTGGGACGGACGTCCCTGTAACTTTTCTTTACAGGGGCGGCAAATGTGCTTCCTCTGTTTCTATAGACATTATATATGAGAGGAGGAAGTAGGAATGGAGGGCATTTCTATGGCATCAATCAAAAGAGCGGGAAATACAGCTATCATAGTAGGCAAAAACGCTGACAAACTTTTTAGTCAGATCATGAACACGCCTGCTATTGATTTTGATAGTGAAATCAAAAAAGCAAAGAAATATCATGTCACCTATTCTGAAAGGGGAATTGCTAGAATTTTTACGAGAAAAAATCGTAACGGTTGATAAGTGCAACTCTAAGTTATTAACTGAGTTCACAGTGAAAGAACCTCGGGATAGCAATGCGAATCCAGTATTCCTGCAAGAATACATCCGTAAATATGCAGTCAACGATCAAAAAACAGGTAATAACTGTACCTATATTGTTTATGACCGCATTTTGAACTGTGCGATTGCGTATTTTTCTTTAAAAGCCGGATCAGTACGCTTGTATGATTATAAGTATGGTCAAAATTATACAAAGCTTGCACCAGGGATTGAAGTGTCGATGTTTGCAGCGAATGAGAACTACAATATTTATACAAATAATAGAATCCGCCAGACATCAGGGATCGGCCCAGGCGAATATGTATATCGTAAATACATGCTTCCAATTATAAAAGAAGTATCCGAAAAAATTGGAGTAAATATTTTATATCTTTTTGCCTTGCCTGACGATGATCTTATCTCGTATTACAATCAGAGATTAGGATTTTATCTTCCAGAGGTGCAAGAAAATCAAATATATAAACCATACATTCCGTCATTCGATGATGGGTGTGTGTTTATGTATCAGATATTAAAAGAACAATCAATCAAATAATCTGCAGAATATTTGAGAAAAGAGGCCTTCCTTCGTGAGGGCTTCTTCTTTTGCTAAAATGAGGAATGAGGAAAAAACTCTATCCGCAGGAATCCTTAATTTGATTTTTCCCTTCAGATAGCATATAATATCATTAACAACAATCATTGAGTCCCATAATTTATCTATCATCATACAGGTATGCGAGCACTTCAGTATCTGCGTGATTTTAGATAGATTGGGACGGTACGTCCCTGTAACTTTTCTTTACAGGGGCAGCGAGTAAGCTTCCTCTGTTTTTTATAGATAAAATATAAAGAAGGAGGAAGTAGGAATGGAGGGCATTTCTATGGCAAGAATCAAATGTTTCAAGAATGGATTTCGAATTTCTGGTCGAAATGCAGACAAGGTATTAAGAAAAATCCTCATGGCACCGCCTATTGATTTCGAAAAAGAAATCAAAAAAGCCGATGAAATGGTTTTTCCAGGATATTCCGAAAAGAGTAATGAACAACGTAGGAAACTTGGAAAATTGTAAATGTATCAGGATTGGCGAGTGTGAAAGCCGGTTGCTCAATCAGTTTTGGATTAGTGAGGATAAGAACGCTGAAAGTTTGGTAAACTATCTGCGGTCTCCACGCTGTGCGTTATTGGAAGAAAATGATGGCACAGCCAGAACGTATGTCGTCATTGACGAAGATCGTGACTGTATTATTAGATATTTCACATTGCGAGCTGGACAATGTTTTGTCGAAAAGAGAAAGGGATTTAGAAGAAAACATTATGTGTTTCCGGGAGTTGAGTTAGCTATGTTCGCAATTAATGACCGGTATAAACAGGCACAGGGGAATCCAGATTTTTCTTTTGGTGAATGGGTATTCCGGAAATATATTCTTCCGAAGATACAGGAATCCGCTAAGTTGATTGGCATAAAAATGATTTATTTATTCGCATTGCCAGGTAAACCAAGGCTAGTTAAATTTTATGAAAACCTTGGATTCCAAAATCCCAATAACATAACGATCAACAATAAGAGAGTTCGCACAATTAAGCCTGCTTTCGATGCTGGTTGTATTTTTATGTTTAGAAAAATCAAATAATCTGCAGAGTATTTGAGAAAGAGGTCTTCCTTCGGGAGGGCTTCTTTTTTTTAAAATTCGCCTGATTCTTAATCTCACCTTCGCACAACACATCTTCTCCCATAATTTTTTCGAAAAACTAAAGGTATTGTTTCATTCGTGAAACAAGAGTAAATTAATTTGCCTAAAAATGGAAAAAGGAGAAAACTATGAGCATCCTGAAATTGAACTCCGCCTTATATGCTGGACAGGCGGAGGTTCCGCTTCTAAAAAAAATCCCGGATAATTCAGTCACGATGGTCGGACAGAAAGGCCCGTTACAGATAGGGTTATGTGCCAATCATCCAAGCAATTCACCTGAGCCGCATAACGCAAAAGTATCGACTGCCGCATTTTTTCTGGATGCCGTTGAAAATGGAAGGATTTCCTGTGCAGCAGGAGAGGAAAATGTTTATGGCGAATTACGCCTGAACGGTCAGTTATACCGGTTTTATTGTGATGGGAGATTCATCAGGCAGGAGGTGCAACTTCCGGAGAATTATCAATGTGTCCCTGTGATTCTCCATACAGTTATCCATCAGCCTGATCTTGGTGCGTATTTTGACGCATTCAAGTCCGATCCATCCTTGGAACGTACCCTGCGGTTCTGTGATAGCTTTTGGTACGATTACGCAATGGGACACGACAGCCTGGAGGTCAAGATGGATTTGGACACTCATCAGATACAGGCCGCGTATCAGTTTGGGAAGCTTAACACAAGTATAGAGATCGGAAATTCCATCTGCGAACTTTTCGACGGTCTTACGCAGAGGGTAGAGAAACAAGCAGTAAAGTCCGGCGAGATTATATTTGCAGATTTCATGAAAGAACCGCATAAAGTCGAGTACGAATGGGAGGACAGCCAGAAAAGCAGAATACGCTCCGAGGAATCACTGGAAGATTTTGTCCCGACCAAGAGCTTCTATAAGATCATGAAAAAAATAGACTTCAGGGTCAGGCAGAACATGGTAGACAACTTAAGCCTTGGAATTACAGACATTGAATCCATCAAACAGGACTATGTCAATATCCTTCTCTGGGGCGACCCAGGAACGGGGAAGACCACGCTCGCCAATGCGGTTTCAGCAGTGACGGGCATGCCGCTTTATGTTGCAACGATCAACGAGGATTCCGAGGATGATGAGTTTGAAGGGAAGAACAAGATTGTTAATGGTTCCATTTCCTTCGTGGAGACAGCTTTCCTGGAGGCATTTCAAAAAGGCGGCATCATACTCCTGGAGGAAATCAACCTGGCCAGGGCCAATGTGTTCACGTCGGTAATCAATCAGGCAGTTGAATATCCATTCCTGCTAAAACGCAACGGGTACGACCAGATTGTGCGCAATCCCCTTACGGTCATCATTGCGACCATGAACCTTGACACGGAGGGCACCTCAGCAGTCAATTCCTCATCTTCCCAGCGTTTCTTATCGAAATACGAGATAACGGAACCAACTGAAGATGAGTTTAAGAACGTGCTGGTAAAAAAAGGGTTCCTTGAAAAAGACGTAAGATATGTATACCACGTCTATTCCAAGGTCAGGAGCGAGCTTAAGTCATCAGAAACAAAGCGGCGTTATCTAAAGGAACTGTCTATCCGCCAGTGCCTGGGTGCATTAATGAGCATGCAGGAGGGCATTGATGCAAAGGAGGCGTTGACGGACAGTATTTATGGTTCCCTTGCGGTAAAGAACAAAAAGATTGCAGACAGCATAAAGGCATCGTGTCTTGAGAACATGGTGAACTACGCAACATTCTGCTAGGAGGTTTTATGATGAAAGATGCCAATTTGATATGGCAGGCTGAAAAAAATTATTATGCCAGCGTTGCCTCCGGCATCGTCGGCAGACCGATTTTCGTAGACGACATATCCGGGAACGAACTCGGTTATACAGGAGCCGGGAATATTATCTATATCGCCAGGTTCCATCCGCTTTTTGGAAAGTTAAACGAAAAAGAGAAGAAATGCATGCGGCTGGGGGTTGCCGTTCATGAATCACTTCATCAGGTATTTACGGATTTTTCCTATTATGAAGCGTACACACAACGGTTAAACTGCCAGAAACGGTTCCGCAATCAGTTTGAAGCGCAGATCTTCCATGATTTGGTAAACCTTGTGGAGGATCCGGCGATTGAAAGCATGGCAATACAGGTCATCGGCGGCCCTGCACTGAAAGCTCTGGATTTCACGATTGCAAAGATAGATGAATTATCCGGCGATTTTGATACCGGATGTGTGTACCCGTTTGAGGAGGTCATAAATGCCCTGGTGCAGTTTGGAGATGTAGGCATCATTCACGGTGCATTCCGTTTTCAGACATCCAAAAAAGTGTTCAAGGAGATATCGCCTCTGTTTTATGCGGCAATCAATGAGCCGGATGCAAGACGCAGAATTGACATGGTTTACCCACTATTCCAGATATTGCGTAAGCTGTGGTCCGGTTATTCAGATTCAAAAATGGAGGAGCTGTCCAAACGATTCAGACAAAGCCAGAGCGAACATGGAAGCAGTCCCATGAACGGGAGCGGCAGTGGCAGCGAAGGAAAAATAAATCCCGATTCGACCAAGAACAAAAAAAGAAGGGCTACTCTTCGTAAGGTTTCCAGGGAAGATTATGAGAGATTAATGGAGCAGTCTGGAACCGACTCAGATACGGGCGGGGATATTGAACTGATATACTGTGACGATACAGGTGCTCCTAAGTCAAAAGCAAAGCCGGATTCACAAGCGGAAGAAAAAACGTCTTCCCAAAAATCATTCGAACCAAGCGATGCCAAATCAGGACCAGGTCAGTCCCCACTTAATACTTCAGGTAATGCAGGAAGTCCGGAAGATACCGAAAAACCTGGCGGCAATGAAGACTCAGGAAATCGTAAAAGCTTAAAGGGTACCAAAATCCCCAAGAACGCAACCATCAGTTCCATGGAAAAGCAGGCTGGCGCCGTAGAAGATATCAATGGGACTTTTATAGGTTCAGATGCTTCCACAGATGAGCTGTTTCTCCAGACGGAGCCAGTTCCGGAACTGACAGCGGAAGATTACAAAAAGATTCTGGATGCAATCTACCAGGAAGGCAGTGAGATAGAGGCCCAGAAAAATGAGATGAAGAAATACTATGAGGATATTCCGGATTTCCCGGAAATTATCAAAGGCAACGGGCAGCACAGCGTTTCCGTTATTAATACTTATGCGGATACGGTAAACCCCGTCGATGAATGGAGATATGACAACCTGGTGGAAAAAATGTCGGATGGGATTTCCACGATGATAGAGGAGCTAAAAGATATCTTCTATCATGACAGGTCCAGGAAGATTTTTACGGACTCCGGCCATATCAATTTGAAACGTGTCGCTTCCGGCAGGGTAACCACGCGATTATTCGAAAGAAAAACACTTCCCGGCCATAAGGCAGACATGTGCGTCGGCATCGCCGGTGACCTTTCTGGCTCTATGCGCGGTGAGAAACTTAAGCAGGAGCAGCTCGCTATGATTGCGCTTGCGGAAATATTTGCAGAGTTTGAGATACCGCTCTATTTCATGGGTTTTAATGTTCCGTTCATGACCCCGGTACAGACACACTATATCCGATGGGAAAACACCAGATTTGAACGAGAACGGCTGCTGTATTTAAAGGCAGGTGGCAGTAATTTCGACTCTTACAGCATCCGCTACATGACAAAACTGATGCAGGAGCGGACAGAAAAGAATAAACTGATGTTCATTCTGTCGGATGGGATGCCAAGCTTTTATTTTAGGCAAGCGGAAGGAGTTAAGCAAAACACCCTGGCAATCCAGGAAGCCAAAAGCCAGAAAATGGATGTGGTCGGTATCGGGATTGGGAGAGATATAAATATCAGAACATTTCTTAATATGTATGGTAAGGACTTTTTCCTTCACGTCAACCAACCACAGGACCTGTTTTCGAACTTGGCAAAGGTAATCATATCCATCGTAATGGGATGGGAATAAGAAGGGAGATTTATATGACAAAGACAGCGATGAAAGCCTATATGGACAAAAATGACCGTTTGATCATCATCATCGACCAGCCCGGAGCAGGGCTGACAGAACTGGTAAGGAGTTTCCTCGGCGGAAGCCTTCCGGAAGTCCAGCACCTTGACGCCCCGGCACCGATGACGACACCGGAGATTGATACAACCGGAATGAAGGAGGTCACTCCACCGCAGCAGACTGCGAAACATGCAAAGTTCATCCGTAATAAAGAAGCGACAGAGACAGCGCCTAAGGAAAATACACCGAAGCAGGAAAAGAGGGAAGGACGCAAAGCGCAGAATGCGGATGCAGGTAACAATGCTATCGTTCCGAAAAGCACTTCTGGACCGGGAATGGATGTGCAGCTGATTGAATGTATGACTGTATTCGAGCTTCGGGACTATCTGCGGAGCAGAAGCGGTGATCAGAAGCTGATTGCAATCCTCGCGGAACAAGTACATGCACCTCTGGATTTTGTCCTTAATACAAAACCAGAGCGGGAGATCCGGGCAATCGCCCAGAAACTGGCAAATTAATGAATGGAGCTGCACAGAGATGTGCGGCTCTTTTTTTATCCGGGAATATCCTTCCCTCCCCATAATTACATCGAAAACCAATCATGTAAGAAATGGAGGAAATCATGAGCGAAATAAAATATGGGATTTTACATTGCCATACGGATAATTCCATTCGGGATTCCGTCATGTCGGTACAGACGCTTGTTGAACGTGCCAAAGAACTTGGTGCGCCGGCAGTTGCGCTTACGGACCATGGCAGCATGACCGGATACATTCCGTTTTTGAAAAAATGTGAAAAAGAAGGAATAAAACCTATTCTTGGGGTAGAAGCTTATGTCGAAGAAGAAAATGAAGGAAGAAAACATCTGATTTTAATGGCTAAGGATTTCATAGGCTTCCAAGCTTTGATCAAAGCGGTTTCTGAAAGTAATACCCGACTCGTCAAAGTGGGAACGCTCGCGTTTCCAAGAATGAATAAAGAGATGCTGCGGAAGTATTTTGGTCCCGGAAACAGCGGACATGGTCATGTCATTGCGACCTCTGCCTGTGTTTCCGGTGTCCTTTCCCATGTAATTCTGGCCAATGGCTCGATTACCGAATCGGTCGAAGCAATTAAGGCGCAGCGGGATGAGCACGAATCCCCTCATTCGGCAAGCTATCAGAAAAACAAGGAAGCATTAGAAGATTTACAAAAAAGGCAAAAAGAGTTATCCGCGGAAATTGCCGTTTTAAAAAAGAAGGCGACACGCTCCTTAAACGCGATGGAGCGGAAATATCTCACTGCCCCAGCGGGTTCAGAAAAACAGCTGGCCGCAAAAGATGCCTATGATGCTGCTTATAAGGAGCGTTCCGATGCGGACGCCCTGCTGGAAAAGAGACGAAGCGAAAAAGAATCCGTTGACTTTCAGGTGAAGACTCTTAATAACGTCGTCAAGCAGATGGATAAAAGCATCATTCAGTGGAAGAAATACCAGAGTAAAATCGATGCCATTGAGCACAACTACATCAGTGACGACGAAGTAGACAAGACACTGAAAACGGAAGCCGAGTGGTATCGTGACACATTCGGGCATGAGGATTTTTACATCGAGCTGCAGTATCATGGAATGAAAGAAGAAAAGAGAGTTATGGTACGCCTGGCTCAGCTATCAGATGAGATTGCTATCCCAACCTGCATCGCAAACGATGCCCATATCCCAAAAAGGACAGGGGATGATGCATTGGCAAGGGCGATTATTCGTGCAACTGCTTTTGATAAGTGGGAAGACCCAAATGCATACGACAGGGAACTGTATATCAAAACAGATGAGGAGCTAATGGCAAAGCTTTCTGAGATTCTTCCTCCTGATAAAATTAAGGAAGGATATGAAAACATTGGGAAGATTGCAGATAAATGCAATCTAGCCATCCCGGAGGGAAACCATTACCCGAAGTTTCAAACACCCGATGGATCAACCCCAGAGGGATATTTAAGAAAAATGGCTTATGCAGGAATCCCCAAACGCTTTCCTGACGGATTTGACGACTGGGAACGTCTGGAGCATGAACTGGATGTCATCTGCAACATGGGATATGCCGGATATCACTGCATCGTTGAGGACTTGCTCCATTACGCCCGCGTCGCGGGTAAGCTCGATCTGGAAGACCCGGAACAGAGGGCTCTTGCCCTTTCCTTTGATGTTGAGAAGATTGAGCGGTATACGGAACATATGGTAGGGGAATGTGCCGGGCCTGGACGGGGATCCGCCGCCGGCAGCCTGGTCTGCTACCTGATTGGCATCACGAACATTGATCCGCTCAAATACGGGCTGCTGTTTGAACGATTCCTTAACCCGGACCGGATTACCATGCCGGATATTGATTGTGACATCGAGAGCCGGGTACGTCCGTATACGGTTGAGTATGTCAAACATAAATACGGCGAGCGTTCCGTATGCGGTATTTCGACAAAAGGAACCCTGACTGGCAAGGCCGCTGTCCTGACGGGCAGTCATATGTACGCCCTCCAGAAAACCGGCGATACCACCGCGTATCTTCACATATCGGATGAGGTGGCAAAAAAAGCCGTGGAGCTGTCGGACGATGAGCTTCACATCAGCCTTAAAAAAATCAAAGAGAAACTATGTCAGGCTTTTAAGGACAATCCCGTTGCGCTTGAAATCATTCGCTACGCCATCCTGATAGAGGGAAGTATCTCGCAGATTGGGATGCATGCCGCCGGAATCATCATCACCGACGGGAAGCCGGTTGATGACTATGTTCCCTTAATCTACAATGTAAAAAACAACATCATGACGACCCAGTGTGATATGGTTGAGTCTGAGGAAATCGGGCTTCTTAAAATCGACTTCTTAGGACTGCGCAACCTTACAATCATCACAGAAGCGGTGCGTGACATCTATCGGAATACCGGAGTCGCGATTGATATGGATAAGATACCATATGACGATGAGGCGGTGTTCCGTGAAATCTATTCTAAAGCAATGACCAATTCCATCTTCCAGGTCGAATCGCCTGGAATGAAAAAAATGCTTGAAAATTTCGGACCGGATAATATCCAGGACTTAATCCTGTTGATCGCTACCTTCCGTCCGGGACCCATGCAGTACCTCCCAAACATCATCGCAGTCAAAAGAGGGGAAAAGAGCATTTCCTATTTGACGGATAAACTCGAACCAATCCTGCACAACACATACGGTTCCATCGTATATCAGGAACAGGTACAAGAGGTATTTAAGCAACTGGCCGGGTATTCCCTTGGCCAGGCAGACATTGTACGCCGCGCCATGTCAAAGAAGAAGGACGAGGTGTTGGCGGCAGAGCGGAACTCATTCCTACACGGGGATCCCGAACGGAATATCACTGGCTGCATAGCGGGTGGCATCAGTGAGCAAACCGCAGATAAATTATTTGACGAGATGACCGACTTTGCGAAATATGCATTTAATAAATCTCATGCGGCCTGCTATGCGGTTGTGTCTTATCAGACTGCCTGGCTGAAGCTTCATTACCCAAGGGAGTACATGAAAGCGGTATTAAACAGCTCCCCCTTTGAAAAAGTGCCGGGGCTTGTCATGGATCTACGGACCATGGGCATTGAAGTGAAAGCGCCGGATGTCAACTACTCGCAGCTCGGATTTTCACTTATGGACAACGCGATCCTGTTTGGGCTTGGAACAATCAAAGGACTGGGGGATTCGGTGAATGAAGTTATTAAGGAGCGGGATAGGAATGGATATTACCAGTCCCTATCCGATTTCGTAATCCGGACCAACGGTCAAAAGAAAATTTTAGAAGGCATGACCTACTCAGGCGCCTTTGACGCATTCTGCGATAACCGCGCCGCGGTTGCTGACCTGATTTCTGAATATTTGAAGCATATAAAAAAGATAAAGGATTACCAAAAAAAACTGGTTGATGCGTTTGACACAAAGAAAATCGCGAATTACCAGGGAAAAATCAAGGAATATAAGCAGAAGATAAAAGAGCTGTCACCGGATGTCACCATGTGTGAAAACGGGTTGGAACGCTTAAAAAAGGAAAAGGAATGTCTCGGCGTATTTGTCAGCAGACATCCAATGGAACTCTTTCCACGCCCCGAAAAAATCGGTGCAATCCCAATCATCGATGCTTATAAAACTGGCCGACGCCAGGAAATAAAGGTAACTGGAATCATCTCGGATTTTGAAGTGAAGTACAGACGAAAGGATGGGGCGCCGATGGCGTTTTTTAACCTAAGTGACTTATCCGGGCAGATTGAAGTCTGCTGTTTCACCGATCCGTACGCACAATATCAGTCTTTGCTGGCAGAGGATGAAGTAGTGCAGATTATCGGCGAGATCATGGAGGACCAGGAAAACCCTGACCGAAAAAAACTGTCCGTTATGAAATTCTCCGGGACAGACCGGAAAACGGCCAGTAACTGCGTTATGAAATTAAACCAGCAGAAAGAAACCGTCATTATTTACGTTGACGGGGTTGAAATGCTGGAAGAAGGGCTCTGGAACTTAATTACCCCCTATATCTCCCAGAATGGAAATCCTGTAAAAATCTATGATTTATGTTTTAGCCAGTACCGGAATTGTGATTTTTTAATTTCACCTACTATCATTCAGGATTCTTCCATTCAAGCAAGCATTATGAACATTGCTTAACAGCTCATGTTAAGGAGAGCGTCTTCGGACGCTCCCTTTTTTTCTTTTCTTATACAATCCCTTCCCATAATTGACATGAAACATACAGGAGTGGAGCAGAACGTAAAATGCGAACACTCCTCAAATGCCTATAAGGCCAAAAAAAGGAGGAAATACTTATGTATAACGTAAAGGAATTCAACGAATTGGAAACAATGGCACTGAAGGAAGGGCTATATATCGATCCACAGCTTATGACTGCTACACCGACCTTTGCAGCAGCAACATGCACGGTAAGCAATAAGGAAGGTAAACGCATTTTCCGCGCCGTATCCGGGAAATCCGTAGCGGAAGTTACCGAGCAGGCGATTACGCTTGCTTTGTGCGCTTATTACGGAAAACCAGTCCCCGCTCCATTCGCTGTCGAAAACGTATCCATTCCTGCAGAGCCACCGGTAAAAACACCGTCTGTAAGCTCTGGCAAACAGTCTGAATCCGCAGCAAAGGCAGGCACAACACAGCGCAGTCAGAATGATGCGAAAGGGACCGCAGCCGCAGCTGTCGGAAATCGGTCTGAGCAGAATAAGGAGGAAGAAAAAGCAATTCAGACCCCTCCTGTCGGTGAGCCGGCTGCAGATGCGAAAAATGACAGGAAAACAACTGCCAAGAACACGGCAGCCGCGGACACTAAGCCTGCTGCTGCAGATGGTGCGGCCACCAAGGGCGGTGCGGATGATTTCCAGGTCCTTGTTGGGAAATACCGGACCAGGGATGATAACTACATTTCGCAGATGCTCGAAACGGAGGACGGGCGCAACTTCCTGACGAAAATCATCAACATTGCTTCTCCGTCGCCCCAGATTAAGCCCTACCTGGATAAGACGAAAGCCTACCTGGATTCCCACGGCATTCAGTTGTAAGGAGCGGCCATGAAAAATGATACCTATAAAGTAAGGGACGCAGTGGCATATTTCTTACAAGCCCTCAATGACTGCATCATGATGATTGTGTACGACCTTGAGACAACGGGGCTTTCACCTGTGGCGAACCACATTATCCAGGTATCAGCAAGAAAATGCTTCGTTTCTGACGAAGGGCTGGAGGAGGCAGAGAACAGGACCTGGTTTATCAACCCGGGATATGCTCTGCCCGAGAAAATCGTTCAGTTAACGGGCATCACTGACAGCTTTCTGGCGGATAAACCGCCAGAAGAATCAGTGGCCGCTGAAATCATAGATTTCTTTGGCTGTGAGCCCGTACTCGGCTATAACAACAACAAGTTCGATGATAAGTTCATGGTCCAGCTTTTTGAGCGTTACGGCGCTTCATTTTCTCCGGAAGTCTCCATTGATCTCTATACCGTTATCAAGGATGTGATCGATCCCGGTGAAACGGAGAATAAGAAATTACCAACTATCACAAAATATTTCGGCCTGGACGGGGAAATTTCCCAGTTTCATAATGCGGAAGGAGATACGATGGCGACCTTACTCTGTTCAAACAGATGTATTGGCCTTTGCCGTGAAAAACAGAATGAAACGTATCAGAAGCAGATTAAATGTACCGTCAAGTCAATATCCCCATGGAAAAGCCGTTATGATTGGCGGAAGCATCGGATATACGTCGAGACGGATAACGGCACATTTTGGTTTGATGTGTTTAATAGGATTTGGAACCTCGATTCCAAAACAGACCGGATTGCCCGTTATGATGTAGCGGATATCATCCAGCAGGCCTTTTCCCTGACCGGATGCGCGGATGAGGAAGCTTTTGCGAAACTGGATAAAAAAATTGTCAATAACTCTTAGATTCTGACAAATTTAGAAGATAAGTTTGCACCGAAAAGTATTACCCGGCAGAGCGGTGATGCTCCAGAGCTTTCAGCCCGAACCACTCCGGGATGATGTCAAGTTCCGGGCTTTGTGGGTAGGCGGGCCAACGCTATGGCGGCACAACGCTGGAAACCGCAGGCTTACAGCCAAACCGAGTGAGCCGGGAGTAAATTGTTCCCGGTGCCCAACATAAATGGTCGCGTACCCATAATAAGAGTGGATTGCATTTTTACTAAGAGGATGTGTAAACATCCTCTTTTATTTTACCAATATTTATGCATCCGCTCACATAATTACTTCGAAACATATAGAAAGGAATGATGGAGACAGTGGCAAAAAATATTAAAAAAACCAGATGGCTGGAAGGACTGGATAAGATTAACCTGGCTTATCACTTAGGTTTCTTCACATCTGAAGAAAAAAACGGGCTTTTGTTAGCCATAAAAACCGGAATTCTTTCTGAAAATTTAGCATCCATGCTTGACGAGAAGTTAAAATTGTACCCGGATCGGTACGAGTTTCTTGAGGTCATGGATTATTTCAGGAAAGGAGAGAAGATATGTTGAATGAAAAATTCCTGCTGGACAACTTCGAAGTCAGCGGGAACAAGGTGGACGATTTTGAAACGCTCATCAGAGAGATTGATCAGCGAACCGCCCATGTCCAAAGATGTTTAAGGAATTTTATCGTTGTCAGCCTCAAAAAAAAACAGGGGACAAACCTTGGAGAAATGAGCGGGTGGTATCTGGATCCGGCAGATCCTGCAAACAACGGGCATATAAAATCATGCTTGATTCCAAAAAGCACCAGCATAGACAACCGTATGGATGCTCTCATGGATGAAACTATCCAGAGCAATCCCACTATGCTTTGGGACAAACAGGGGAATGCAATGTGGTTTGTATCAGCTGCCGCAACGAACACGATGGCGCAGCGGATTGGCGTTACTGGAAAATCCATTCGGGAACACAGCCTGGAACGTGATCTGTTCATCGCAAAAAAATTTAACACCGACGTAACTGCCACGTTAATTGTGAAGCAGTTCCATCAGATTGGGAAAGTTTTTTCGATGATGAGCGAAGAATATGTACATATTCCCCTTTACACGTTATGCATCATTTATAAGGACCTGGCAGGCGAATCAAAGCTGGGTGCCATGGAGTGTGAGGGGTGGAACGTAACACATGAACGCGCAAAGATTTCATTTGCGTTTAAGGAATACGCGCAGGAGATCAGTGCTCTGTACGGCTTAAAACGCCCGATGATTCCCTGTATTGAGATGACAACGTCTGATATCGGCGAATCTTCCTTCATTTTGCGCGGCTACTGGAAAACACCTGAAAGCGCAATTGTATATGACCATACTTTTTTACGGCAGCACCGTGGAAAGGTTGATCCTGATGCCATCGAAAGGGAAGTCCAGAAGCAGATTTTTGATAAGTACACAGAGCTTCCCGAGCGGTTATTGGAACTGGCCACCATTGATATCACACCGCCAGGCTTAAATCTGCAAAAAGCCAGGGATTGTGGGAAAAACCGCAAGATTATCTGCAGCGCATTCCATTCGGTCTTTAAGCAGTTGGGTATCGTGAGTGTGATCGGAAAGAAAAAGCTGATGTCTCTGGAACGGTGCATTGATTTCAATCTTGCACGTGCTGACATGCACTATACCGCATACGACATTGTCATGGATGTATTTGCGCTTTCACAAACCATGCAGTCCTATTTTGAAACGGAAGGGGTAAGTGAGGAAATGATCCGGAAATTCCGGGAAGAAATTTCAAAAGCCGCCTATGTCGATTTCACTAAGAAAGAGGACTTTACGGAGGTGTACCTGACGCCGTAACATGTGGCGCCTACGCTATGACAACTTGAAACCATGGACTTGCAGCCAAAGCGAGTGAGCCGGGAACTATTGCACCCGGCCCCCAAAGTAAATTGCCGATCCACCCTGCAGCCTAAGGAGATGGGTATTCTCGGCAGAAGACAATGAAATCAAGAAAAAAAAAGGAGAAACGAATATGAAGGGATATTTCATGCAGAAAAATGAGGAACTGGTATTAATGATTGGTGAGGTAAAGGCAGTCAAGGATATAAACGATAAGTACGCTGTCACCATCGAATATGACCATTACGACAAGGATCTTGGCGACGAAATCAAACAGCAGACTGAGGTCTTTTTTCAGAACCAGAAACCGGCGGAAGACGAGGAGCGTAAACCCATCCTGTGGGCGGATTATGTAAAGAAGATGAAGCTGCACGAAGGCAGCGTCATTGCGGTGTTAGCCCGGCCCAACAAAACAGGAGAGAAGGCGGATGGCTACGTTTGCCGCTATAACGGCTTGATTACGTTCACGCCGGATAATAAACATGAGCGCGAGCGTAATGCGGTAGGCGGACTGGTGACCTGGATCAAGAATGATGTGGACTCCCAGCAGAAGCCTTGCGTCAAGATGGGTGTGTATATGGGGAAGGACAAGGAAGGGAACTTCTTAAGTGCTACCGTGCGGACATCCGATGAAAAGTTAATAGAGCGGTGCAAAAAGGCGCTTACACCAAGAACCGGCAATGGGGATGACAAACCCATCAAGAAATACGCCTGGTTCCGCTGTGGCGATGCCTACATGGCAATGAACGCGGATGGGGTGGAGTTTCCCATCTTAACCTGCTATGATTTCACAATCACGGGCACTACTAAGAAAAACTAACACGTCATGCTGCAGGGGGGGGGGGGGAATAATAACCCCCAATTTTAAAAAGAAGAAAAGGAGAGAAAAAGGGAATAAAAAAAAATTGTAATTGAAAAAAACCGTGGCAAGAA
>ENA-OWOC01000141-OWOC01000141.1-gut-metagenome-genome-assembly--contig:-NODE-141-length-30661-cov-5.356624_pt1 | contig 30661 bp, 26 predicted proteins | sample MGYA00248245_ERZ651791 | MGnify/ENA primary metagenome ERZ651791 (study PRJEB26908, sample SAMEA4031703) | gut metagenome | biome: gut; feature: normal infant; material: stool | place: China | collected 2015...
CTACTCGACGCTCTTCCGATCTGATTTCCGAACCAAAAGCTGCTCCATCTGCAATCACGAGCATTTTCTTTCCCTTGTTCTTTTTCAAATGACGAAAGATATTTGATTTTCCACTTGCAGAACTGCAGGGAAGGTGAGAATCGCTGCATACCGCCTTGAAAAACTGATACCCTGCGTTGCTGTCTTCCGTAAGAACCATCTCCGGTCTAATCGTACCTTTTATCTCCTCGGAACTATAAATCCGATAAAACTCATGATAACACTGTTTCAGTGTTCCATATCTGCCGGAAAGACGAATCCCATAAATTTCCTCTACGCTATATGGCAGAGAAGGAAGGCCTTCTCTTGAAACAATCACATAATAGTTATCCGTCTGCTGGATGACTCTGGAGAAATCATCTGATTGGATGAACTCATTTCCTTCGTCAATAAATACGATGCTGTCCCTTATGCCTAACAACTGCTCCTTCCACAGCGCTCCGGACAAAGCATAACAGGCTTTGTCGCATATCAATGTTATCGGGCTTGTGGACGGATGGTCCGCATATTCCTGTACCATATCAACCAAGGTTGTTTTTCCGGTAGCGCTGTCGCCCCGGATAATTGTGATATTTCTCCTGAGTTCGAAATCAAATCTCAGTCTCTTTGTATAAATGCTTACCCTATGCTTTCCTTTCATTTTCGTTTTCACCACCTATACAAATTCTCCGGCAATCGGAACCAACTCTTTCATTGAATGGACAATCTGATTCGTATTCAGAATCCGGATTGTAAAAGGGTCCGGTCCAAAGTCCATCAGATGACGGAGGTTCACTGTCCTGTCCTCCTGCTGTGCAATCTTCAGCAGCCATTTTGCACAGTTATCGCCGCAGGTAGAGACGTTAAAAATCTTCTCTGTGTCGAACTTTACCAGAATCAATGTTTTTACGCCTCCGGACAGGCCAAGAGGCGGTATCTTTCCCAGTACCGGGCTGTCGATTACCCCGCTGTCCAGGACCGTTGAGCGGTCCACATCCAGTATCATCTCCTTCACAAAGGAATCTACAATCCAGCTGTCCTCATAATCATACTTAAAATAAGCAGCCGTGTTATACACTGCTTCTGGCATATTTCCGTAAAATATATTCAGCATAAAAACCTCCCTGCCTTTTGCGGCGAACACTCCGTGTATTATGGTGTCAAAACACCTTTTGACGCCTTCATTGATAGTATAGCGGAAATATGAGGAAATTCCTACAAAAAATTCAAAGTTGCATTTCCTTTCTTAATGGGATGAAAATACTCTACGGTAAAAGCGGCAGTCCGCCGTATAGTTGTTCCTACACGGCGGACTGTCATTGAATCTTATTTTGAAAAAACTTGCGGGCCCTTCCCCGCCGCCCAGGCACTGGGCATCCAGGGCCGCTCAGCCGCTACGCTGTCATTGTATTCCTTCAGCTTTCTCAGCTGCTCCACAACATGGGGCATATCCATGCGGCTTACCAGCTGGTCAATCAGCTTTTCACCCTCTTCTGCCAGGGACGCCCTGGTCTTCTCATCGGGGATGGCTGTGGTGGACATGTGGTCCCTGGGGTCCGCGAAGCAGTAGCCCGCCGCGCCGCTCTGATAGGCCAGGCCGAACAGGTCGTCAAAGGGTGCGCAGGTCTGGGGCCGGCTGTGCTCGAAACTGGTTGTAAGAGGCACATCCTCCAGCCGTCCCAGAATCTTGTATGCCCCCACCGTAATAGCGTGGAAGCTGTCCATGCTCCGAAACAAATCCCTGGCGCTCTTTGTCATCTGCATCGTCAAATCCATGTACAGGATGGGGACGCCGGTCTCATCGAAGAAATCCCTCACCATAGGGCTGCAGGTCATGTGGGCCGGGCCGTGGAAGCTGATGTAAATCTGCCGCTTAAAGCCCTGGCGCAGCAGGCTGTGGGCGATAGCGGACAGATAGTCGATTCCCTGGCGGATGCTCACCTGCACCGTCCCCCGCCCGGATGCGGTGGCTCCGGCGTAAAAGTAAGGCAGGCCGCTTAATACCAGTCCGTCGCAGGCCTGGGCCATTTTCAGGGCATAGGCCTCGCTGATGACCGTCTCGCTGTCCAGGGGAAAGCCTCCGTGCATCTCCACGGTGCCTACGGGGACAATGATGATGTCATTTTCCTTCAGATAATCCTCCACCTCGCTGTTTAACAGCTTCGGAAGAAAACGTGTACGCATTTCCATAAAACAAATTCTCCTTTCTTGCTGAGATTACTGAGCGGCCCTGCGGGCAGCCATCTGCTCCCGGATTTGGGGCGTAATATTCCAGATGAATTTGAACGCGGCCCAGGAACCCATCACGAACAGGGCGGGAATCAGGACGCAAAGGGCTTTAATCCCTGTCACTGTCCCGGCGGTCTGGACCGCCGCGCCGGCCTCGTAGCCAATCCATCCCAGAGCCAGGACAGCCGCGGAATTTCCTACGGTCTGACCAAAGCGTCGGGCCAGGTTGAAGGTCCCGTAAATGGTGCCCTCGGTGCGCTTTCCGGTCACCATCTCATTGTAATCCGTTACCGTAGCCACCAGTCCCCACTGCATGTAGATGGAAACGCTGGTAAAGCTGGATGCGATGGTGCTCCAGACCATATAGGTTACCGCGGTGATTTCCGCGGTCATCATGAAGGCGAAGAGGCCCACATAGGAGGCGGCGGCACACAGAAGGCAAATCCGCACCATTTTCTCCAGGCCGATGCGCTTGCTGACCACCGGGCAGAGGGCCAGGGCCACAACGCCCAGCACCATGGAGAAGGAACTCTGAATGGACATCATGCCGATATCCCCCAGTACGTCTCCGTACATATAGCTTCCCAGGGTCTGGCCCACATACTGCTGGGTGCAGATGCAGATTCCGTGGATAATCAGCGCCACATAGGCCCTGTTCTTGCGGAAATTGACGAAAATGTCGCTGACCTTCACCCCGTCTCCGAAGGAGACAGCTTCCGTGGCCGCCGCGTTCCTCTCCTCAGTCCAGAAGTAGTGGAGCAGACAGCAGACAAAGCCGATGAGGGCGCAGATGGCGGCTCCCGCTCCGAAGGCAAAGGAGGTATCGCCGTATACTGCCAGCAGCTGAGGCAGGATTATCATGGGAAGCACATTTCCCACAAGAGAGCCGAAGCCTCTGGCGCTGGAGAGGGTGGAGCGCTCCGCGTCGTTGTTCGCCATGGCTCCTAAGAGGGAGCCCATGGGGATATTGAACATGGTGTAGCAGCCCTCGTAGAGAATCTTGCAGAAGAACAGCACCACCAGCATAGCAAAGCCGTCAAACAGGGTAGGCAGGGTCCAGAAGGCGATAAAGGTCACGCAGAGCAGCGGCGCAATCCGTATCAGCCAGGGCCTGAACTTCCCTTTGGGATTCCTGCTTTTGGCGTACATCCGGTCCATCAGGATTCCCATTAAGGGGTCGTTGACCGCGTCCCAGATGTTCCAGATCAACAGCAGGGCCGCCAGAATCCGGGTATCCACCTGCAGGATATTGGTGTAGTAACGTGTCACCATGGAGCCCATCAGCGCGAAGGTCATGCAGCCTCCAAGGTCGCCCATGGCATAGCCGATTTTATGCTTCAGCGTCAGTCCGCTTTTGCCGGAAACATTTTTTGTTGCCATATAAATCCTCCTCCGATTTTTGATACCTAGATTGTATTCTTCTGTTCCTGCAAAGTAAATTGCAATTTCAACATCAAATATTGCAAATCCGGCATTTATATGGTACACTATGTTTAAAATACACAAATTAATGGAGGCATTTTTGTGAAAATAAGCCAATTGCGCAGTCTTGCTCAGTCCGACCGCCATGCCATGCTTTCCGAAATCCGCAAGAACATCAACCAGGCGCTGGCAGACGAGGGCTATGATTTAACCCTGATTTATCAGGAAATTGAGATGGACTCCCTTTTCGTGGACAGCCACGACGACCTCAGTCTCCCCGGGGATGTGGTCCAGCTCCACAGCCATAGCTTTTACGAACTGCTCTACTGCCGCAGCAGCGGTTCCGAGTATCTTCTGGGGCCCAAACGTTACCGGGTGCGCAAGGGGGATGTCATCTACATCCCTCCGGGAATCAGCCACCGGCCGCTGTTTCTGGAGCACCTGGCCGAGCCTTATACCAGGTACGTCATCTGGCTGAGTCCGGAGTACGCCTCCCACCTGATGGACTCCTTCCCCGGTCAACAGCTTCTGCCGGATACGCCTTTCCTCCTGTCCACCATGGGGACGGCCTGGGAAGAGCTGGGAGCCCGTTTCCGTGCCGGGGTCCAGGAGGCTCAAAGGGGAGAAGAGGGCTGGCAGGCGGCCCTGTGCGCCGGCACCCTGCAAATACTGGTCCATCTGATGCGGGCCCGGAAAAATGAGGTCGCTTTAAGTCCGCCGGAGGAGAAGATGGAACTTCTGGACGAGCTGCTCCTTTATATTGAAAAGCATATGAGTGAAAAGATTACCCTGGCGGACACGGCCCACCGCTTCTTAGTCAGCGAGAGCAGCATAAGCCAGCTGTTTAGAAAGCGCCTGAAGGTAAGCTTCTACCGCTTCGTCACCCAGCGGCGGCTGATTTCCGCCAAAACCCTGATTCTGGAAGGCGTTCTGGCGGAGCAGGCCGGCGCCCAGGTGGGGTTCGGGGACTATTCCACATTTTTCAGGGCCTTTAAGCGGGAGTACGGCCTGTCTCCCACGGAATACCGGAAATTGATGGAGGAGCCGCTTCCGGACGCTCAAATCCTGCCGGATGCTTGATTTTCCCCGGACAAGCCGGTAAAATAGGGGTAAACGTTTCAAAGGGGGGACACCGTATGAAACTGAGCCGGTTTTATCTGCGCTTTTTTACCAGACACAGCACCAGACGCCAGCTGGTTACTCTTTTTATCTGCGCCGTGCTGATTCCATTCGCCCTCATCGGCGGAGGCCTCTGCCTGCTGTTTTACCATGAGATGGAAGGGAGCTACGAGCAGCTTACCCGCTCCAAGGCCCTCCAGGTCCGCACCACCTCCATTACCACCTCCATCTATATGTACTCGGTCTACGAGTCCGTAGCGGAAAATGACGATTTGCAGACCCTGCTCTGCTCTGAGGAGCGCACCCCCCAGATTGACCAGCTCCTCTACGAGCAGAACATCTTTTTTGAGCGCCTTCTCCAGAACACGGCTTCCCTGTCCCAGCTGACCCTCTATGTTCCCCAGGAGCTCTTCCGCAATCTTCCAAGTTCCTCCTACCTTTCCCCCGTTACGGAGGAAATTGCAGAGACAGACTGGTATGAAAAGGCCTCGTCCCAGGCCTCGGGCTTCTACGCCAGCCTTCCCCGCCTGGGCCAGCAGCAGATTCCCTACTGGGAGCTCCACTATATCTGCCGCATCCCCATCCCAAGGCGTCAGACCTTCGGCGTCCTGGTCATGAGCCTGTCCAATAACTATCTGAGCAGCCTGATTTCCGGCGATGGCTACGAAATCAGCATATCCGTCAACGATGAGCCTGTTTTTTATTCAACGGACCGCATGGGCGCAGGGGCCCCCTTCCCCACGGAGCTTTCCCCGGACCAGGAAAACGGCGCCTGCCAGGTGATGGACGTAAACGGCAGTCCCCGGCTGGCCTGCCTTCAGACGGTTACCCCCTACCTGACCCACGACCAGTTCCACATCCTCACCTCCGACCCCTCCGCTCTGGGGGAGCTTCACCGGATGGCGGTGATGCTGGGCGTCATCATGGTCCTCTCCCTGGGGATTCCGGCCATCATCATTTGGCTCTACTCCGGGTATTTCAGCGCCCGCATCAACACCCTGCGGCTGGCCATGTACAAGGTCAGCAACAACGATTACGAGATTGTCAATTCCATCCAGGGGGACGACGAGCTAACCGCCGCCTTCCACGATTTGAAGGTCATGGTGGAAAATCTCAAAAGCGCCCAGGCCCAGATTTACCAGGCCCGGCTCCAGGAGGAGATGCTCTTGAACCAGCAGCAGCAGATGGAGATGAAGCTCCTGGCCAGCCAGATTAACCCTCATTTTCTCTACAATACCCTGGAAACCATCCGCATGAAGGCATTTTCCCAGGGAAACAGGGACGTGGCCAATGCCATCAAGCTGTTGGGGAAGTCCATGCGCTACGTGCTGAGCAACACGAAGACCGCCGCCACCACCCTGGACAAAGAGCTGGACTACATTGACACCTACCTGGCCATCCAGAAAATCCGCTTCGGCTCCCGCATCGACTACTCCATCCGGGTTTCCCCGAAGCTGGAGCCGGAGCATTACCGGATTCTGCCCCTGCTCATCCAGCCGGTGGTGGAGAATGCCATCTCCCACGGTATCGAGGACACCGGGGAGGACGGAAACCTGATTCTCCATCTGGACCCGTCCCCGGACATGGTCCGGCTGATTATCAAGGTCTTTGACAACGGCTGCGGCATGAGTCCTGAGCAGGAGACAAAGGTCAACGAGATGGCTCCCCCCGCCAGGGACAGCAGCCACGGGGTAGGCCTTTACAATATCCACAGCCGGATTCACCTGTTCTACGGCAGCGAGTACGGCATCCACCTGAAAAGCCGCTTAAATGTGGGAACTCTGGTGACCATCATCATTCCGCTGGAAAATATACGAGAGGAGGAATAGACCCTATGAATGTACTGATTGCAGATGACGAACAAATCGTTCTGGAAGGTTTGAAATACATCATTGACTGGAATGCCCTGGGCTTCACCATCTGCGCCACCGCTGTCAACGGCGAGGAGGCCCTGGAGAAAATCCTGGCCTTAAAACCGGATTTGTGCCTGATGGACATCAAGATGCCAAAGAAAAACGGCATCGAGGTGGTCCAGGCCGCGGTGGATCAGGGATATGGCGGAAAATTCATCATCCTCAGCGGCCTTTCGGATTTCAAGATGGCCCAGACCGCCATGCGCTACGGGGTGGATTTCTACCTGACCAAACCCATCGACGAGGAGGAACTGGAGAAATCCGTCCGGACCGTCCGGGAGCTGATTGAAAAAGAGGCCAGGGCCACCACCTCCTACAGCCAGTACCGGGAAAAGGCCAGGGACCGCATTCTGGAGGATATCCTCTTAAACCAGTGCGATTACCGCCAGCTGGATTTGGAGGAGCTGCACCTGAAGGCCAATATTTACCAGGTCATCTCTTACGAGAATTATAATCAGCAGTATTTCTACCAGACCTGGAATTTCGCGGAACTTATGCGGGTGGCCAATCAGGACAATACCACCTTCGATGCCCTGGAGCTGGATGGTCAGCGGATTATCCTCTTAAAAGGGGATTTCGCCATCTCCAAATTTGAAAATCTCCTGCGCCACTACAAGGCCGGTCCCCAGAAAGGCTCGCCCTTCGATTCCATCTTTCTGGCCTACGGGCAGAGGGTTTCGCGGGTGGAGGACATCCATCTGTCCTACGAGGATGTGGTACGCCTTTGCGCCAGGCGCTTTTTCTGCCAGGAGAACCAGCACATTGTGGGGTTTCAGGAGCTGGAGGACCTGCCTTCTGACGGTCAGAGCCAGGAGCTCCCCACAGCCAGGGAATACGGGGCCCGCTTGTCCGGCTACATCCAGTCCCGGAACATGACCCTGATTACCGAAACCCTGAAGGACCTCAGGGACCGGCTTACCGCCAGCCAGAAGGATATCCTCTCCATCAAGCATTTCCTGGTGGATATTTACATCAACATCAAGCAGCGTCTCCTCCAGGTCTATCCCAACACCGAGCTGCCGGTGATGGCCAATACCTCCGCCATCCAGCTGGTGGAAGGGAAATACTATCTCTACGAAATCATCGCCTTCCTGGCGGAGCAGGCGGATCTGCTGGCCCACAGCGTGGGCTACACCTCCGGCCAGGGCGTTATGGATGAGGTCCTTCACTATATCCGCCACAATTACCAGGAGAATCTGAAGCTGGAAACCCTGGCTCCCCTGTTCGGCTACAACAGTTCCTACCTGGGTAAGATTTTCAGCAGGAAAATGGGCGTCAATTTCAACTCCTATGTGGACCAGGTGCGGATTGAGCAGTCAAAGCGCCTTCTGGAAGATGAATCCTTAAAGGTCTATGAGATTGCCGAGCGCATCGGCTACAAGAATGTGGACTATTTTCACAAGAAATTTAAGAAATACACCGGGACCAGCCCGGTAGAGTACCGGAAACAGCTTTTCGGGGAACATGGATAAGGGCCGCCGGACCAGAGAGGCGGCGGCCCCGGCGGGAATCAGGACTCTTTTCCCAGCACATACCGTTCCATGAATTTCAGCATCCGGCCGCTCCATGGCCATGCCTCCTTTGTATAGGCCAGCCCGCAGCCGTGGCCCCCGGAGGGGTAAATGTGAAGCTCCACTATTGCCCCTGCTTCCTCCAAAGCCCGTGCCATCCGCTCCCCGTTGGAGCAGGGTACGCAGTCGTCGTCCCGGCAGGCCCAGATGAAGGAAGGCGGATAGTCCGGCCCTGCCAGACGGTTGACGCTGAGCCCGGCTCTCAGCTCCCTCCTGCCTCCGGTGAGAATCCGGGCGCTGTCCTCATGGGTTTCCTCCTCAAAGGAAATCACCGGGTAGCTGAGACACAGCCCGTCCGGCCTGGCGCCCCACTCCCCAAGTGTTCTTCTCTCCTCCCCGCTCAGGCGGGACAGGACCAAATCCTTCTGTTTCTCATGCTCCGCCGCCTCCAGGGCGCACAGATGCCCACCGGCGGAAGCGCCCACGGCAATCAGCTGACCCGGATGGATACCGTACTCCTTCCAATGGCTTCTCAGATACAGAATCCCAAGGGCCAAATCCATCTGCGGCTCCGGATAAGGCGCGTTTGTCTCATACCGCAGCAGAAAGGTCCGGTATCCCGCCTCCTCCAGCATGGAAAGAACCGGCGTTCCCTCCCCCTCAAAGCACACCTGGCCGTAGCCGCCTCCGGGGCACACGATGGCGGCGGGGCGAAGTTCCCGGTCCGACAGTCCTTCTTCCGTCTTTCCTGCCGTCTCCGTTCCTTCGTCCCTCCTGCCCCGCACAGAGGGCGTCACCAGAAATACCCCTTCCTTTCCGGGTCTTACCCCGGAGTCCGCCCTGCGCTCAGTCTCAGGACTCCAGTCTCCCTTATTCTCGTCCCACAGCAGCAGGGCCCTTCGCTCTTTTCTCAAAAGCTCCCCGCAGAGGTTCGCCCCGTCCAGGAGCTGGTCCCCAATCACGGACAGGGGCTCTCCCCAGGGCGTCTTTCCCCTCTGCTCTGCCAGTCCCAGGGGGGCCCGGACAAATTCCTCCGGGAACAATTCCAGCAGCCATTTCTGGAAAAACACCTCCAGGTAAGGCTTCATGCCCGGCTCCTTTAAAATCCCTTCAATGCTCTGATGCTTTGTAAACATTCCCTATTCCTCCGCTCAAACGGTTTTCGTTCCCGCTACTCCATCACCACCCGGACCGCTACCGGCATCGGGGACTTGACCCAGGGGGCCTCCACAAACAGGCCTTCCCTGTTCCTGCTCCAGACCGGCGCTCTCTCCTGGCCCGGAATCTCCACCCTGCGAATCAGCCCGTGAAATTCCCCAAGGTCCGGATTTTCCGCTTCTCCCAGTGCGCGAATCCGCACGCGCCCGTCCTCCGGCCAGGCCATGACGAAGGCGTAGACCGAATCTCCCGCCGCCGTAAAGCGGATGTCCTCCCCGGTGTAAGGCGGCTCCGTCTGGTCGGAAAACTGGCCCCTGGCGGGCTTGACCGTTCCCTCCCCCCACATTCTCCAGGGGCGGCTGTGGTAGATTCCCTCCCCGTTTACCTTCAGCCACCGGCCAATGTCCCGCAAAATCTCCCGGTCCTTTTCCGGGATGGAGCCGTCCCCTTTGGGTCCTACGTTTAACAGCAGATTTCCGTTCTTGCTCACCGTTTCGATGAGGGAGCAGATAATCTGGCGGCTTGTTTTGTACTCCAGGGAATCGGTATAGCACCAGGAATTGTTGGCAATGGCGGTGTCCGTCTGCCACGGAAATGGGACCGCCTGGTCGAAGCCGCCCCGCTCCATCTCCGAAATCCCGGTTCCGAAGGCCATGGCATCGTGCTTGTAGCAGATGGATACGGGAGTCCCCCACTGACAGCCCCGGTTGTAATAGTAAGCGGCCGCCAGCTTCAGCCAGGGCTTAAATGCCTCATGCTGAATCCACCAGTCAAAATACAGAATGGACGGCTGGTAGCGGTCCACAATCTCGCAGGTCCTCACAAGCCAGTCCCGCAGAAATTCCTCGCTGGGACAGGGCCTGCTCTTTAAATCCTCCGGGTCCGGCTCCACCATGGCGGGCCAGTAGAAATCTCCCTTCTTCATGGGCTCCCGCACATCGCTTTCAAACTCTCTCCCGTGGCCCATGAAAAACCAGTGCTCCGCCCGGTGGGAGGATGTGCCGAACCGCAGCCCTCTGCGCAGGGCCGCTTCCTTCAGTTCTCCCAGGATATCCCGGTGAGGCCCCATATCCCATGCGTTCCAGGAAGAAATCCGGCTCCGGTACATCTGGAAGCCATCGTGATGCTCCGCCACCGGGACCACATACCGGGCTCCCGCCTCCGCGAACAGTTCTGTCCATTCTCCCGGGTCAAAGGCCTTTGCCTGAAACAAGGGGATGAAGTCCTTGTATCCGAACTCTGTGTGGGGGCCATAAGTTTTCCGGTGATGCTCCCACTCCTCCTTCTCCTTGATGTACATATTCCGGGAATACCACTCGTTCCGGTGGGCGGCCAGGCTGTACAGGCCCCAGTGAATGAAGATTCCGAACTTCGCCTGGGAAAACCAGGGCGGCGGCGGGGCCTCCCAAAGACTGTTCCAGTCCGCCCGGTAAGGGCCTTCTCGGACCGTCCGCCGGATTGTTTCCAGATACTCCTCTTCTTCCAGGTCCGTCCATTGAGGCATCACAGTTCCTCCTTCCCCGCCATCTTTATGATTTTCACATCCTTGGGTCCAATCTCCAGGCGCTCACCCTTCCGGACCTCCGCCTCCCCCAAAAGCTCCCTGCCGTCGGCCGGACAGAGAAATGCGGCCCGTTCCTCCCCGTGGTTTAAGAGAAAGAGGAAGCTCCCGTTCTCATTGTGACGCTCCGTCACTTCCGGAAGGCCCGTACTCCGGTCAAATCCGGTGAGGGAATCAATCCCCTCCTGCCGGCAGACGTCCTCCAGAAAGTCCAGGTAAAATTCCCGGCTGGAGCGGCAGGCCGCGTAGTAGGCCTTTCCCCGGCCAAACCCGTGGCAGGTCAGGGCCGGAAAACCGCTGTAAAAATCTTTCTCATATTCTCCCAGGGACCGGGCCCCCTCCAGGTGGAGCAAATCGCACAAAATCCTGGCCGGGTATTCCTTTCCCTTGTAGGAGAACCGGTTTTCCAGCCCTTCCGGCAGGGCGTCCGATTCCTCCACCCAGATTCCCAGGATATCCCGCAGGGGACCGGGGTATCCTCCGGTAATCACCAAATCGTGTTCATCCGCGATGCCGGAAAAATAGGTGGTTACCAGGCAGCCCCCTTCCTTCACATATGTTCTCAGCTTCTCATCATATCCGGGCTTGACCATGTACAGAAGGGGCGCCACCACCAGCCGGTACCCCTCCAGGGAATCCTCCGCCCCCACAATGTCCACCGGAACGTTCATGCGGTGGAGAGCTTCATAGTAGAGTTCCACTTCGTCCAGGTACTTCAGCAGACAGCTGGGACCCGCGGAGCACTCGATGGCCCACCAGTTGTCCCAGTCCACATAGAGGGCCGCCTGAGCCCTGGTCACCGCTCCCAGAGTCTCCTCTCCCAGCCTTTTAAGCTCCGCTCCCAGGGCCGCCGCCTCCCGGTACACCCTGGTGTTTCCCGTTCCCACATGGTCAATCAGCGCCCCGTGTAATTTCTCGCAGGCCCCGATGCTGCGGCGCATCTGGAAAAACATCACCCCGTCCGCCCCGTGGGCCACGGCCTGATAGCTCCAGAGCCGCATGACCCCCGGTCTCTTTAAGGCGTTGTAAGACAGCCAGTTGGTAACGCTTGGGGTCTGCTCCATCAAAAGGAAGGGCGCTCCCCCCTTAATGCCCCGCATCAAGTCGTGGTTCATGGCAATGCGGGCCGGACTGTCCTCATTGGCCGGGTAATTGTCCCAGGAAACCACATCCAGCCTGGGGCCCCACTTCTGATAATCCAGGCTCTTGTAAAAGCCCATCAGGTTGGTCGTTACCGGAATCTCCGGGGTCACGGCCTTCACCGCATCATACTCCAGCTGGTAACATTCCAGGATACTGTCGCTGTTAAAGCGCTTATAATCCAGGGTGATGCCCTGAAACTGGCTCCGGTTCTCCTCAAAATGCTCGCTGAGCAGATTAGGGGCCACAATCTCATCCCAATCGTAAAAGGTATGTCCCCAGAAGGAGGTGTTCCATGCCCGGTTTAACGCCTCCAGGGTATGGTATTTCTTTCGCAGCCACACCCGGAATGCCTTCTCGCAGTTCTCGCAGTAGCACTCCCCTCCGTATTCGTTGGAAATATGCCAGGCAATCAGATTGGGGGAATGTCCGTAGCGCTCCGCCAGCTTCTTTGCCAGAAGGGGCGCGTATTTCCGGTAAGTGGGGCTGTTGGGGCAGGAATTGTGCCTTCCCCCGAATTTCCGCTTCATGCCGTTAAATTCCACCCGCAGGATATCCGGATAGTTTTTGGCCATCCAGGCCGGATGGGCCGAGGTGGAGGTGGCCAGGCAGACCAACAGGCCGTTGCGCTCCGCCAGTTCCATGATTTCATCCAGTTTCCCAAAATCATACTCTTCCTCCGATGGCTGCAGGGCCGCCCAACTGAAGGTGTTTAAGGTCACCGTATCCACTCCCGCTTCTTTTAAAAGCTTCATATCCTCCCGCCAGATTTCCTTCGGCCACTGCTCCGGGTTGTAATCTCCTCCGTAAATGATTTTATGAACCTTGCTGCTGTATCTCATCTGTCTCCTCTCCGTTCTGCTTTGCCTCATAGGACCGCACCACCTGCCTCCTGGCAGCCGCCTGGTCCCTGGCGTTTTTAAAATCCACCTCCAGCACCTGTTCGTATCCCAGGCCAATGGCGGTTTCCTGCATTTCTCTCAAAATCTCTTCAAATTCCTGGTCGCTGCCGGAAAAAATCATCCTCCAGGAGCTGTCCGCCACAACGGAATTGCACTGCCCCCGGATGGTGGTGATATCCGGCTCCTCCTTCGGCGTGGAATAGCTGGAGCCTGGAGCCACCAGCATCTGCCCGCTTTTCTTCAGGTATTCCACGGTAGTCTCCGCTCCCATTTTCTCCTTCCAGTCCAGGTCCAGGGCGGTGGAATTAGATGCCAGGGTGGTATCCCAGCACAGATAGTAGTAGGGCTCCCCTGTTGCCGGGTCCGGGTCCATCAGGTTGACGGTCTTAAAATTCAGGGCCGACACCCCGTCGCTCCATGTGCCGCCGCCGTACTCCTGCGGCACCAGAACCGGATTCATCGGCAGGGCCTGGAGGCCGTACTCTGTCAGACAGGGCTTGCCTTCCTCATTTACATCCCAGGTCAGACCCCGGATTCCGCCGGCTCCGTTGGCCTGTCCGTTCAGCTCCACTCCCTCCGGAGAGTAAAGCCAATCGATAAAATCCGCCATCCGCTGAGGGTCCCTGGCCTTGGAACCAATGGCCGCCACCTGGGTGGTATTGCCCTCCGGGCAGTTTCCGAAGGAAAAGATGGTCATATCCTGGAGGGGCGCCATCATAAATCCCTTGCCCTCCGCCTTCCGCTCCGCCGTGTTGTACAGGTTCTGCCCTACCCAGGGCCAGGGACAGTAGAGGATTTTCCCCTCCACATACTTGGCCGCCCAGCTGTCATAGTTCTGGGTTGTGGAATCCGGGTCCACCAGCCCTCTCCGGTTGGCTTCGTAGAGGAACCGGAGGGCCCTGATATAGATGGAATCCTCATCGATGGCGTTCTGCATATCGCTGTCGTCCGCCTTTGCCATCACAAAGCCAATCTCATCGTAGCCGTACATGCAGGCCAGCTGCTTGGCGTTGTTCATCAGGCTGCCGTCCCAGTCTTTAAACAGGGAAATGGCGTAAATATCCGAATCTCCTTCCACCTCCCTGGCCTTCTGCTGCATCTGCTCCAGCACATCCAGAAAGCCGTCCAGGTCAGGGATTTCGGGGTATCCCAGCATTTTGTAGTAGTCCCAGCGGATATAGGGGCCGAAGGTCAAATCTACCCCCTCGCTGGGCTCCAGGGGAGACAACTTGGATACGGAATTGGGAAAGGCCCACATTCCCTCCTGAGGGACCATCTCATTGGTTACGCGGATGGCATCCCCGTAATTTTCCAAAATATCTTTCCCTTCCATTAACTCCGTACAGTCCAGGATAACCCCCGCTTCCACCAGGTCCGCCAGCCTGCCGTTTGAGGTATTGATAAAAATCAGGTCCCCCAGGTTTCCCGCCGCAGTCCTGGTCTGATAAAGGGTCTGACCTCCGCCTGCCACGTTGGGCGCGATGATATTCAGTTCCATATTAAACCGGTCCTTCACCACCTTGGCGAACCATCCGCTCTGGATGCCCTGATAGTTGGCGGACTCCGCGTACACGTCCACCGTGAGAAATGTGGTGTAGGAGCCGTCCGGCCCCCTCTCCGTCACTTTTTCCTCCGCCTGGCAGCCCCACAAAAAGATGCCGGCCATCATACAGCCCAGTGCCATCCTGCCCGTATTGCGCAGCTTCATTTGAATCCCCTCCCCAATCGTTCCGGCAGCTTCGCAGTCTTTCCCCACTCCCGCTTTCCATTTTAGCATGGGCTCCTCCGGCGCAGTACCGGAAAAATTTTCTCTGATTTCCGTCGAAAATTCTTCTTTTCTATTATTATAAAGGAAAATGTCTATTTTTCACCGTATTTTACAGCCGTTTTTGCCGGTATTTATTTTTCTCCTGTTTATCTTATAGTAAGGCTGTATCATATCTCACGCTATGGAGGTACCTGTCAAATGAAATTCGGTTTTTTCGATGATGTCCATAAGGAATACGTGATTACCACCCCAGAGACTCCCCTTCCCTGGATTAATTACCTGGGAAACGAGGGATTTTTCTCCCTGATTTCCAACACCTGCGGCGGCTACAGCTTTTACCGGGACGCCAAGCTCCTGCGCATTACCCGCTACCGCTACAACAACGTACCCGCCGATACCAATGGGCGCTACTACTATATCAAACATCAGGGCCAGGTCTGGACGCCGGGCTGGCAGCCGGTGAAAACGCCCCTGGATTCCTATGAGTGCCGCCACGGTCTTGGCTACAGCCGCTTCACCTCCTCCAAGAATGGGATTTCGGCCCGGCTGACCGCCTTTGTCCCTCTCCGTGAAAGCTGTGAAGTCAACCATCTGGTTTTAACCAACACCACCTCTCAGACCCAGGAGTTGGAGCTTACCTCCTACGTGGAATTCTGCTTCTGGAACGCGGTGGACGACGCCTCCAACTTCCAGCGGAACCTGAGTCTGGGAGAGGTGGAAGTCCTGGGCTCGGAAATCTATCACAAGACGGAATACCGGGAACGGAGGGATCATTTTTCCTGGTACTGTGTCAACGCTCCCCTGGATGGCTTCGACACCGACCGTGACGCATTCCTGGGCGTATACGGGAGCGCCGAGCATCCGAAGGCCGTACTGGAGGGACGTCCCCGCAATTCCATCGCCAGCGGCGGCGCGGTCATCGGCTCCCACCACATCCGGCTGTCCCTTGGACCCGGCGAATCCAAAAGCCTGATTTTTCTTCTGGGCTATACGGAAAATCCCCGGGAAGAAAAATGGGAGGCCCCCGGGATAATCAACAAAAAGCGGGCCAGAGAGGTCATGGCCCGGTTTTCAGAGGATTCCCAGGTGGATGCCGCCCTGGAGCAGCTTGCGGACTACTGGGAAAACCTGCTTTCCGCCTTCCATCTTGAAAGCCCCGATGAAAAGCTGAACCGGATGGTCAATATCTGGAACCAGTACCAGTGCATGGTCACCTTCAATATGTCCCGGTCCGCCTCCTACTTCGAGTCCGGAACCGGGCGCGGGATGGGATTTCGGGATTCCTGCCAGGACCTTTTGGGCTTCGTCCATCTGATTCCGGAGCGGGCCAGGGAGCGCATCCTGGATATTGCCGCCACCCAGATGGAGGACGGGAGCGCCTACCATCAGTACCAACCCCTGACCAAAAAAGGGAATTCCGACATCGGCAGCGGTTTCAACGACGACCCCCTCTGGCTGATTGCCGGAACCTCCGCCTATATCCGTGAAACAGGGGATTTGTCCATTTTGGAGGAAATGGTGGACTACAACAATGAGCCCGCCCTGGCCCGTCCCCTGGCCGACCACCTGAGCCGTTCCTTCAACTATACCATGGCCCACCTTGGTCCCCACGGCCTGCCTCTCATCGGCCGGGCGGACTGGAACGACTGCCTGAATTTAAACTGCTTCTCCACAGAGCCGGGAGAATCCTTCCAGACCTTCGGCCCGTCGGAGGGGCCGGTGGCCGAGTCCGTATTCATCGCGGGAATGTTCGTCAAATACGCGGCGGAGTACGCCTCCATCTGCCGTCTGACGGGACAGGATGACGAGGCTGACCGCGCCCTGAAGGCATCAGAGGAAATGGAACAGCGGATTCTTTCCTCCGGCTGGGACGGGAAATGGTTTCTCAGAGCCTATGACGCTGCCGGTGAGCCGGTGGGCTCTCACCTCTGCGAAGAAGGGAAAATTTTCATTGAGCCCCAGGGCTTCTGCGTCCTGGCGGGCGTAGGCTTAAAGGGCGGACAGGCCGTCCGGGCCCTGGATTCCGTAAAGGAGTATCTGGATACCCCCTACGGCATCGTTCTCCAGCAGCCGGCCTACTCCCATTACTATGTAAATCTGGGAGAAATTTCCTCCTACCCGCCGGGCTACAAGGAAAATGCGGGCATCTTCTGCCACAACAATCCCTGGATTTCCATTGCGGAGACCTGCGTGGGCCGGGGCGACCGGGCCTTTGAGGTATACCGGCGCATCTGCCCTGCTTATATTGAGGACATCAGCCACATCCACCGCACGGAGCCCTATGTCTACTCCCAGATGATTGCCGGAAAAGACGCCCCCAAACACGGAGAGGCCAAGAACAGCTGGCTCACCGGAACGGCGGCCTGGACCTTTGTCAATGTGTCCCAGTATATCCTGGGGATCCGTCCGGAGTTTGAGGGGCTGCGGATTGAGCCCTGCATCCCGAAGGAGCTGGGGGGGGTCCGTGTGGACCGGCGCTACCGGGGCTGTCTCTGCCATATCCACGTCCTGAATCCGGACCACGTAGAAAAGGGCGTCCGTTCCATCACGTTGAACGGACGCCCCCTGGAGGAGCCCTGCATCGTACCCGAGGCAGGGATGAAAGAGTGTTTTGTTGAAGTTGTCATGGGAAACGGTTAAAGGCCGTTTCCCTTATTGATACCGTTTCTGCAAATCCATATAAAACTGCTTGTCCGTCAGCTCATGGCGCTCCGCGGAGGGAATCATCAAATCGCCCTCGCAGCCGTCCGTGGTCCCCTTTTCCTTCAGGTAATCCAGCAGCTTCTGCATTCCCTTGATGCTGGCCTTTAACGGGGCGTTGGCGTACAGCGCCACCTTAAATCCCATCTGCTCCAGCTCCCGGTTGTTCAGCTGGGGCGTTTTTCCCCCTTCCACGATATTGATCAGGGTCGGCGCCGGAACTTCTTTCGGAATCCGCTCCATCTGCTCCCTGGTCCTGGGCGCTTCGATAAAAATGGCGTCCGCTCCCGCTTCCACATAGATTCTGGCCCTCTCCAGGGCGTCGTCAATCCCGTTGACGGAAATGGCATCGGTTCTGGCAAAAATCACCAAATCAGGGTCCACAGAGCCCTCCCTGGCTGCCTTCAGCTTCGCCGCCATCTCCTCCGGCGGTATGACCGCGTGGTCCTCAAAATGACCGCAGCGCTTGGGCGCCTTCTGGTCCTCCAGGATTACCGCCCCCACATCCAGTCTGGAGTACTCCTTCAGCGTACGGTAAACGTTCATGGGATTTCCATAACCGTCATCGATATCCACAATCAGGGGAACCGAGGTGTTGTCGTTAATCCGCTTCACCAGTTCCAGGTTTTCCGTCATAGTAATCAGGCCATAATCCGGCAGTCCGAAATTCATATTGGCCAGCCCTGCGCCGGTTACAAACAGCGCCCGGAATCCCCGCTCCTGGGCCACTCTGGCAAACAGCGGCGTAGTTACCCCCGGCACTACCAGCATCCCCTCTTTCTTCAGCAATTCTCTCAGCTGCTTTGCTTTTTTCATCGTCTTCTCCTCGCTTTCTGCTGTTTTCCCTGCTACGGGTTCTGGCTTCTATTGTAATGCAGGCGGGCCTTTCCTGCAATACCGAATGTTCCCGGCCACAATTTTCTGAGTGTTCCCGACCACAGATTTCCGGTCGCCAAAAAGGGACCCGTGCTCCGACAGCATATCCCTATGCCGCCGTGCCGGGTCCCCTCTTTCCATCATCTCTTTTCGCTCAAAGTATACATGGTCCTGTAGGAGATTTCCGGCAGCACCTGGCCGTCTCCCAAGGCAACCGCTTCTTCTCTCTGCCTGTCCCCATCCACATAATAGATGGTTCCGTTGTCAATCTCGTAGCGGTAATCCCCGTCCGATTTGTAACACCTATTTCCGGTCTGGACCTTACCGGATTCATTGACCAGATAGAGCGTTCCGTCTATCTCAAAGACCTGGGTGGTGCTCCCCTGGTCCGCTTTTACCAGCTTTCCGTTCCAATAAAGGTAGCCATTCTTTTCGCCCGTAAAGCCGGAGCCCCTGCTGGCCCCTGAGGTGTTAAAATAAAAGGTGGAGCGGTCGCCGTTGTCCTCCGTCACGCTGGAGGTCTTATCCGTTTTCATCTTCCCGTCGGAATCGCTGTTTCCAAAATAGGCGCTGGTGACAGTTCCGTCTCCAAAGTCAATTCCAATCAGCCCGTACTGCATTCGCCCGTATTCATCAAAGAAATAGGACTGACCGTTAATCCGGCTCACCGCTTTTGACATGGAATCGGCCTGGGCATCCAGATACTTGGGTGTGCCGCTGCTGTCAAAATAGTACCAGCTTCCGTCCGCATCCCCGTAGCTCGCATCGCTTGAAGTTGCGGTAGCAAGATTTTCAGAATCGTCCGAGTCCTCCGGATCGTCCGTCAGATACTTCCACCCGCGGCTCATGCTCCCGTCGTTGTCGTCTCCAAAGTACTTAAACGTGGAAATTCCCGTAGGGTCGGAGGCGTCGCTTTCGCTTGCCATGGACACCCAGCCGGTCAGCATGACCCCATTTCCGTCAAAATAGTACTTCTTTCCGTTGATGGTCTTCCAGCCGTCTGTCTCCACCTTTCCGTTGGCGTTAAAATAGTACCAGCCGCCGTCGGAATTGGGGGCGTCGTCGGTTCCCGGATTTACATACAGCCAACGGTTGGTAATCATGACGCCGTTCACATCCACATAATAGGTATCGTCTACCCACTGGTCTGTCAGCATCTCTCCGTTGGAGTCCAGATAATACCAGTAATTTTCTGATTTTCTCCAGCTGTCCGTCACCCGGTCGCCCCTGCTGTCCACATAGGTCCAAACATCACCCTCTTTCGCCCAGCCCTGGGCCCCAAAGGCGGTCATAGACGCGCCCAGGGCCATCAGGGCCGCTGCCGTACACAGTGCTGTCATCCTCGTTTTCTGTTTCATTTTGAGTCTCTCCTTCCTGACAGAGGAGAGTGCATTTTGTTGTTCCATGCAATTAGGTTTGTGTGTTTTGGAACGATTCCTATGATAGCCGGAGAATTTAACAATTCTGCTCTCAAGGTTTAAACAAAATTGAAACAGTTATACACTCTTTTTTAAAGGATGGATACAGTCTGTGCCGCTGCAGTCCAGATTATTTCCGGATGGGGAAATATACCTCCGTCTCCCAGTCCTCCGGCGCAAGGCTGTCGAATTGGGTTTTTCTATAAATTTCGTAGGGTGCCCCGTCCCATTCATAACCATGTTTCTCAATCCAGGCAACCAAGGCTCCATAGGCATCCGGGAGTGAGGAATATCCCCCCTTGTGAATGGTTCTGGCACACATCTGCCCCTTCAGGATCCGATCTGCCCGCTCTTTTTCCTGTATACCCACAATCAGCTCAATATCCGAGTTCTCCGGATTAAATTCGCTGTCGTGGTACACTGCTCCCCGAAGTCCGTCCGGCGTCAGATGCTCCCTTGCAATCCGCTCATAAATCCCACTGTAATAATTTCCAAAATCCTTCACTCCCATCATCTGACGGCTGGCCAAAACCCACTGGTCCGGCGCAGTTACTACCGCAATCTCATAGCCCTTCTGATATCCCATAATGTCACCCGTCCTTTCAAAATTCCGCAGATGGGCGGACAGTTCACCGATTACCAGCTCCATGTCCTGCTTCTGCAGCTTCAATTTTTCCTTTTGCTTCTGCAATCTTGAAAAGAGCACTCTTTCATCTTTACATTCCAAAAGAAGCCTCACATCCTCCAGGGAAAATCCATAGCGCTTCAAACGTCCGATCAGCAGCATCTGCTCCACCTGCTCTTTTCCGTAATAGCGGTATCCGTTCAATGGGTCCACCTTCTGCGGACGCAGCAGGCCGATCTTATCATAGTGATGAAGGGTTTTGACGCTGACCTGACATATTTTTGAAAATTCTCCTACCGTAAGCATGTAAGTTCCTCCTGTATACAATTTCGATTCGAATCTGGAATCAGTATAGGCTATGACCTTAGAGGAGGGTCAAGAGGATTTATAAAATTATCCCGGCCAAGGTTTCCATCCGGTAATCCCACTGCTCCTCCAGCCGGTCCATCAGAAGATTTTTATTGAGGTCCGAGTGCTCCACCTCCCGTGAAAAGCAGTGGGCCACATCCGCGAAATCCTCAAAGGTCAGCTTTTTTCCGCTGCAAAGCCAACGGCCAAAGGCCAGCTCCTGAATCATCAGGGTGCCGCAGACGGCAAACTTCATCCGTGTGTAGGCTCTGAGATCGTAAACAGCGCCGCAGTAGTAGGTAAATACGAAGTAGACCAACAGCTGCTCTCCGCAAACATCCCAGTCCGGCCCGCTGCCTTCTTCCAGCCACCGGACAAATTCCTCCCGCAGCGCTCCGTACCTCCCCGGCCCGCCTCCATAGATGGCCTGGCGCAGCTTCTTTAACTCCGGTTTCCAGGAAGGATTTAAAACCTCCATTTCACCCAGAATTTCCACCATTTTGTCCATGGCGGCGAAACGCCGCTCGGTCCCAAAGGCCATGCCATCTACCTGACGCTCAAACCGGGCCGCAGCTCCCTGCCTGCCATAGCGCTTCAGAAGATCATCCACCTCGAACAGGCGCTCCTGATTGATTCTTCGCTGGATATCGTGAACCAGAGAAAGGGCCATCATCATCCGGAGCTTCAAATCCAGGCTCCGGTTCTGGAGAATGTTTAATATCTGTTCCCTGCTGTCCTCCAGCTTGGTATAGAGGAAGAAATCGAAATTCCCAAAATCTTCCTTCCGTCCCTCTTTCTCCCTTGTCAGAAAGCGCACCGGCTCCTGGCATCCCAAAATAATTTGGGCCGCCCGGATGCAGGAAAGGCTCAGGGAAATCTCCCTTGCTCCCTCAAACTCCTCCACATGGCGGGGGTACTGCCGACAGGTCCGGCAGAGCAGCCCCTCTCCTCCTTCCGCCTGGAGGTCGCAAAGATTGTCCTCATTGAGAAATGCGCATCTGTGGTGATACTGGTAAAATACTCCCCGGTTCCACCGGATGCTGTTGTGAAGGCGGTTTCCTAGACATCCTTCCGTCTGTCTGTATTTTTTCAGGGATTTGGGATCAATGGCTATCTCCCAGCCCGCGCAGCAGGTATCAGGACATTCTCCTGCTATACAGCGAAAGCGTTTATAATAATGGGGTATGGTATAAATCATTTCTTCATCCTCTTCTCTGCATCAATAAACAAGGCCCTCTCAGGCCCTGTTAAAGTAAATATTGGTAACTACTCCGTCACATTCCAGCGCTTCCTCCAGAATCAGACGCCGCTCTCCCTCCAGGGGTTCCAGCCTGAACCCTCCTCCCAGAAAAACGGGACAGACCGACAGCCAGTACTGGTCTGCCAGTTCCTGGCTTAAGAAAGCGTTCATCATGCGGATTCCTCCGGCCATCCAGATTCCCTTTCCCGGCTGCTGTTTTAGAAGAAATACCAGCTCTGTCAGATCCCCCGGCCAAAAGGTAACCCTCTCGGTATCTTCCAGAAACTCCTCCGTGGCTACATAGCACTCCATCCCCTCAAAGGGCCAGGGAACCGATGCCTGAACCAGATCATCATAGAACCCACGCCCAAGGATCACCGTATCCGCCTGTTCCTTCAGCTGTTCCTTTACCTGGCCCTCCCAGTCCTCCATGCCGTGGCCCTTCAAAGCCCGGAGGGAGCCCGTCTCATCTGCCAGAAACCCATCCGCGCTGATTCTGGCCCATAAAATTACATCTCGTTCCATGTTCGATTCCTCTGGTTTGCATTATTATCAGGTATGACTCGCACTAGGCTCGAAAATACCTCGCCAAGTGCTCATATTATACCATGGTCTTTGGGTTGGGGAAAGGCCTTAGTTGCGATTACGGTTGGTAAGGCGCGCCAAAAAGAGAAAACCCTGGCCAGTTCTTTGGCTCGGGTTTTCTCTTCTCATTGACTGTTTTATGTTTTATGCTGCAATTCTTAAGCCGCAAACTGCGCAATTTCTTCCAGCAGCGCATCGCAGTCATCGGAATGAACAATCAGCTCCAATGCCTTTGAACGGGCCAGTGAAAGTACGCCTACAATAGATTTTGCGTCTACAATCTTGCTGCCGCATTTTACGTCCGCATCATATCCATACCTGGTAATGATCCGAACAAAATCAACGATCTGATCAGCTTCATCAAACTTTACAAATGCGTGTTTCATAACTTAATTTCCTCCAGTCATCTTTGGTATTTTCGGATTCTATGTGGATTTGGGTCAATCCGTTTCTCGCTTTTAACTCTTGTCCTTCATAAAGTCACGGTTTTGTCTATTGCTCATATCTTATCATTCCGTTTTAAAGGATTCTATGGTAAAATCTTTTTAAATGATGGAATTTTTTTTACTTATTAAAAAAACAGGAGGGAAATACCCTATGAAGCTTCTAATCGTGGATGATGAACAACTGACCAGAAAGGGCATTCAGGAAAGTCTGGACCTAAAAGCCTTGTCCGTAGATCAGGTGATTCTGGCAGACGATGGTCTTCACGGCCTGGAGGAAGCCAAAAAAAATTCACCTGATCTGGTCCTTACCGATGTTCGCATGCCCCGGATGACCGGCGTGGAAATGGCGGAACGGATACTGAAGGAGGATCCTGATGTATCGATTGTTTTTATGAGCGCCTACTCGGATAAGGAATACTTGAAGGCCGCCATTAAGCTGAAAGCCGTCAGCTATGTAGAAAAACCTCTGGACCTGGAGGAGCTTCAGGCCTCTTTGAAGGAAGCGGCAGAGAACCGTCTGGCCCGTCTTCACAGCCGTTCCATTGCCCAAAGTCATGAGAAGCATCTTCTGGCAAAACTGGCACTGGAGCTGACAGAAAAGGAACATCCGCAAGAGGATATCATCTGGCAGCTGATTCAGGACCTAAAGCTTCCCTTTACATCCTCCACCAGCTTTTCGACTCTGGTGGTTCGTTTCCTGACCCCTATCTCAGAGCTGTCATCGGATGTTTCCAAGAATCTGAATCTGCGCTTTGAGGACAGTCTGAAAGCATATTCAATTCAAAGGATTTATACTTTTCACGCAGATCAGGATATGATCATACATCTGTACAGTGACCGGAAGCTGGAGGAAAAAAAATTGAAATTTATCACCCGCAGACTGACAGAAGATCTAAGGAGTGCCTGCCACTTTTTTCTTGCCAGAGGTCCTGTGGTTTCTGGAACGGAGCGTATCCCCTACTCATATGAGCAGGCGATGAAAATTTTAGAGCACAGCTTTTTCTTTGAACTGGACAGCGAACTGCCTGAACAGATCTCCTCTGGCTCCACAGCTCCTTTAGATGACCTGCTGCCTGACTTTCTCCTGGCTTTGACCAATGAGCAGGAGGCCCAAGCTTTGAATGTGGCAGAGAAGCTTCACGCCTCCGTATCTCCTACTCTCCTCACAGCCAGCCAGGCCAGAGACCTATACTATAAATATCTTGGAAAGCTGGACGAATACGCCACTGCAAAGCATATCTCCCTGTGGAGCCGTCCGGACGGCAGTTTGGAATCCATCTGGGACAGCGCCTCCGCCTGCATCACTCTGTCTCAGCTAAACCAGCTTTTCGTCGGAAAGCTGAAACGTTTCTTTTCGATCTTGAAAGAGGGCCAGGGGGAACACCCGACCGTCTTTCAAATTAAAGAATTTATTCATCAGAATTATCCGCTGCCCACTTTGTCTGTTCCGGATATCAGTGAACATGTAAACTTGTCCTCCAGCTATGTCTGCACTCTTTTTAAAACGGAGACCGGACAAACACTTAATCAATATCTGAACGAATATCGAATTCGTATGTCCAAGCAGCTCCTTGCGGACCAACGTTTTAAAATCACCGACATTTCCTCCAAGGTTGGCTATAGCGACGGTAATTATTATAGCAAAGCCTTCAAAAAAATGGTGGGGCTGTCGCCATCGGAATACCGGGAGAAAATGCTTTCATGAAAAACTTCATCAAACGCCTGTTGTATCACTACACTTATAATTTAAAATTAACCAGTAAGCTTCTGATTTCCCATGGAATTCTGCTTCTGCTGCCTACCGCCGTTGTCACTGGTTTTTTCTATGCCCGGCTTTACAACGTCATTATCAGCAACTCCATCGCCTCAGAGCAGGCAATGGCTTTCCAGGCAATGAATTCCATCGAAAATCTGATGGATACTGCGGTTCATACAGCTGATACGGTCAACGGAACCGGTTTGGTACGGGATCTTCTGAATCCGAATCTTATAGAAGAAACAAAGGATTCTATGGCTTATAAAAAACGTATCGACCGGCTTTACAATCTGACCAACAGCTTGGAAGATGGAAACTTCATTACGGATATACGCATCTTCTGCGATGACCGGCTTTACGAAAAGTTTTTTCCATTGAACCAGGAAAATCATCCGCTGATGGTTCCGCTGTCCATGGCCGGTTCCTGGAGGGATGGACTTCCCGATTCCAGAGAACATATGCTGTTCCCGGATTCTCAGCTCTCCCCTGCGGAACAGCAGCTGGGCGGACTGGCCATTATCAATCAGATTTTCTCCGGTGAGATTGAACGTTCGCCGGATACCTTAGGTACAAGCGCCTTCGTAGCCGTCTATCTGTCCAGAGACCTCCTGGAGCAAAGTCTTTCCGGAAGCTTCACCCTTCCGGAAGCCATCGCTTATCTGGTCAATGAGCAGGATCAGCTGGTAGCTGCCTCCGATGGATTTTCATCTGCCTATTTTATACCTCACAGTGAACTCAGCGGACAGTTGGACCAGGAGGAAGTCTTTTCCCTGGTCTCCTTTCCTGACGGCCCGGCATACAGCGCGTATTTTCCTATCCGATACACGGACTGGTATATGGTTTCCATCCTTCCCTCAGCCCATATCACTGACGGCGGAATCCATCTGCTGCTGGAGTTTGTAATTATCTACCTCCTTTTCACCGCACTTGCGGTGTGGATTGCGCTCATTCTGTCCCGCTCCATCGCCAAACGGATCATCGGAGTTGCGCTCCAGATGGAACATTCGGTACGCTCCGGCAAGCCCCATCCTATCACAGGGCGTCCTTCCGGTCAGGATGAAATCGGAATTCTTTCTGATACCTACAACTATATGGCCCTGGAACTGGACCGCCTGATGGAGCAGGAGAAGAAATCTTCGGAGGAACTGCGGAAAGCGGAGTTTCTGGCTCTCCAAGCCCAGATCAACCCTCATTTTCTCTATAATACACTGGATATGATCAACTGGCTCTCCAAAACCGGACGAACCCAGGATGTAACCTCCGCGATCCAGGCCCTGTCCCGCTTCTACAAATTAACTCTGAGCAAGGGCAGCCTGGTCAATACCATCCGGGCAGAGCTGGAGCATATTTCCCTCTATGTTCAGCTGCAGAATATGCGCTATGACAACTGCGCTCATCTTGCCATAGATGTTCCGGAAGAGCTGTACAGTTATACCATACCCAAACTGACCTTCCAGCCCATTGTAGAAAATGCGCTCCTTCACGGCATCCGTATGAAAGAAGAAAAGCAGGGAACTATTCTGATCATCGGCTGGCTTGAAAAGGAGGATATGGTATTCATTATTTCCGACGATGGAGCCGGAATGGAAGCGGATCAGCTGAAGGCTTTGCAGAACGAGCTGAAGGCTGAGCCTTCTGTTTCCCCCGATGACTCCAAACGCCGCAACCGTCCACAGGAATCGCCGGCGCGGAATTCCGACGCTGTTTCCGCCAGCCATATCGGCGTTTATAATACCAATCTGCGGCTTAAAAGTCTTTATGGCCCCCAATACGGCCTCTCTTACGAAAGTTCTCCAGGCCGCGGAACAGAGGTAACCATACGGCTTCCTGCCAAACGAGAAAAATAAATTATGATCAATAAGGAGTTTTTATGGCAAATATCATCCACATCACCGATTTTCAGGATCCCAGACTGGATATCTATGCGCGGCTGACAGAAAATCAGCTGATTAACCGGCATGAGCCGGAAAAGGGGCTGTTCATCGCGGAAAGTCCTAAAGTGGTAGAACGTGCCCTGGACGCAGGCTGCCAGCCTGTCTCCATGCTGCTGGAGGAGAAACATGTGGAGGGGCAGGCCAAATATGTCATTGAGCGCTGCGGCGATATCCCCGTATTCACCGCTGATTTTCAGGTACTGACCCAGTTGACCGGATTTCACCTGACCCGGGGCGTTCTCTGTGCCATGAGGCGTCCTCCCCTGCCTTCCCCTGAGGAAATCTGCTGCGGCAAATCTCGAATCGTAGTGTTGGAGCGCATTATGAACCCCACCAATGTAGGAGCCATCTTCCGCTCAGCTGCCGCCCTGGGCATGGAGGCACTGCTTCTCACAGGAGACTGCAGCAATCCTCTGTACCGGCGGTCCATTCGGGTCAGCATGGGAGCTGTGTTCCAGATACCCTGGACATTTTTGGAAGGCCCCTGGCCAAGCCATGGAATCCGGTCCCTTCGATCCATGGGCTTTAAAACTGCCGCCATGGCTCTCAGAAATAATTCGCTCTCCATTAATGATCCTCAAGTCATGTCCGAGCCTCGTCTGGCCATCCTCCTGGGCTCCGAGGGAGACGGTCTGGCATCGGAAACGATTGATGACTGCGATTACACCCTGCGCATCCCCATGTCCCACCAGGTAGACTCCCTCAATGTGGCTGCTGCCAGCGCCGTAGCCTTCTGGCAGCTTGGGCCGAGAGGTTCCTCTTAAAAAAGAGGAGCCTTTTTTCTTTTAGGCAGGTAACTTCGTATTTTAGAATTAATTCGATTATTCGTATAATATCAGCAAAAGAAAAGCATGTCAACTGTCCATGCTTTCTTTTTCCATATTTTTTTTCAATGCGTCCAAGTAGCCCTTCAATCGAATTTGATCCTCCTTGGACAGCTCCCGGTACTGTTGAATCAGCATATATTCTTCTGTATCACGATTAACAGCAATATAGTCCGTCTGCCCGCTGCCCCTGGATTCCGTGCCGGACAGCAGCTGATCGGGCGTCACCTTCAGGACCTCACAAATGGGAAGAATACGGTCCGATGAAGGGTTTAACCGCTTATGTTTCCAGTCGCTGATGGTACTCTGGGAAATGCCTGTTTTTTGAGAAAATTCTTTTTGACTCATTCCCTCTTTTTGAAGGAGATCAAAGATTCGCTCGCTGATCCGCATCTGCCTGCTCCTTTCCTGCCTCTGTCTAAAGCCAGTATAGCCCGCGCCGAATAAAATTGCAACTCCTGTTTCCCCAAGGAAAGGAATATATTCTCTGAAAACTACAGCTCACTACAAGCCATCCGAACTTCTGTCCCTAAAATTAGGTTGAGCCGGCAAGGCTGACTTGCTGCCAACCCCACCGGCTTTGTAATGTAAAATCAATGAAAAAGCTCTGACTGCTCTGTCTTTCATTTGATGATATCAGTATAATCGGTAAATATGGAAAAAGTTTGACCGGATACTAAAATAATTATTAAATACGTTATTAAAACCTTAAGAAACACTTATAAATCGTAAATATTTCTTCATGGTCAGCTGCTGCTTTTTGATTAATATTTTTTATCCATCTGGCGGTAGATCAGCCAGCCCAGGAAAAGCTCCGCAAAAAATAAAATTCCCAGAAAAATCACAACCCATCTGGCGCCTTCGAGAACTCCATAATTTCCCAATATTTGAATGACGCTGACAGTAAGCCCCAGCACAATCAGCGTAAAAATGTACATATACCATCCCGACTTATAGCGCAGAACCTCCTTCCGTTCGTCCTCCATAATAATTTTCATATTTTCCATCTTTTCCTGATACCGTTCCCGCCGTTCTGGTTTGGACCAATAGACGTATTTTATCGTCTGGGCAATTCCTGCCCCCAGGCAGGCTCCTCCAAAACCGCAAAAGGGAGCCTGAAGCCGGGAGTCCAGAAACGACAGCGCAAAAAATACCAATCCCATCCCAATCACTCCAATTCCTGATACCAAATGTTTTTTCTCCATCACCGGCTCCTCCTGTCATAAACAAAAATTTCCTCTATGGTCATCTGAAAAAAATCTGCAATTGCAAAGGCTAATTCCAGAGAAGGATTATATTTCCCCGTTTCAATCGAACTGACGGTCTGTCTGGAAACCCGGATCGCTTTCGCAAACTCCTCCTGGCTGAGCCCTTTTTCCTTTCTTAATTCTTCTACCCTGTTTTTCACATCCCTCCCCCTTCCTTTTGTCAATGTTCCTTTACATTTTCAATATAACATATTCTTCATTTTTCGTCAAGTTTCCTTTACACTCAATTCCGCTCCTGCGGGCCATGACAGCCATCAGCAAAAAAGGTGAAACGCCCGGAAGGCTAAAAAACACCTCCCGGACGTTTCGCTTGATACATCATTTTGATACATTATTCGGACCAGTTCCAGTAATAATTTAGCAGCGTCTGGGTTCCCGCATCTCCCTGTCCCTGTTCTTCCAGGCTCTCCGCTTCCTTCAGAACCTGCTTCAGTACGTCCAGGCTCACACCGCAGCTGTCGGAGGATTCCCGGGACAATTTCATGTCTTTAATAAAATGCTTCAGCATAAATCCGGGAGCCCAGTCTCCTCCCGCGCCCTTGGCCGCCACATTGGAAAGCTGGAAACTTCCTGCCGCTCCGGAGGAAATCGCCTCCAAAACCTGTTCTACCTCCAGACCGCAGGCCTTCGCGTAGGTTAACGCCTCGCAGGCCCCGCTTAAAGCCCCGGCAATGGCAATCTGGTTGCACAGTTTGGTCTTCTGGCCTGCCCCGGCCGGACCCATATAGCGGATATTTTTCCCCATGGCCTGAAACACCGGAAGAACGGTTTCAAAATCTTCTTTTCTTCCCCCTGCCAGAATCGTCAGGGTTCCCGCCTTCGCTCCCGTATCTCCTCCGGTAACCGGCGCATCCATTCCATGAAGCCCCAGGGCCTCGGCCTCCTTAAAAATGCGCTCAGCCAGCGCCGGAGAGGAGGTCGTCATATCAATCAGGTACGCGCCTTTTTTGGCTCCCTTTAAAATTCCCTGGCTTCCCAGATAGACCTCTTCCACATCCTTGGGATACCCCACAATGGAAATCACCACATCCTGGCCTTCCGCGCACTCACGAGGCGTTCCGCACCATTTCGCGCCCTTTTCCACCAGTCGGTCTGCCTTAGCCTTGGTCCGGTTGTACACGGACACTTCATATCCCGCATCCATCAGATGAGAGGCCATGGCCCCTCCCATGATTCCCGTTCCGATCAATCCGATTTTTTTCAATTCCATAGCTGCCTTCCTTTCCTGACTTTTCTGTTTTTCCTGCTCAACAGTCAATTTTATTCTAACACATAGGTTCAATGCCGTCTATATGGATCTGCCCGAAGCGCCTCTGTCAAACATGCAGCAAAAAAGAAGAGGCGGAAAGCTCTTCTTCGAGCCTTCTGCCTCTCTCTTTCTGTTTTACGCCTTACGCCTTCAAATTTTATCTTATCCTTCGATGGCGATATATTTCTTATCTTCCACTGCAGGCTGTACTTCCTTTTTCGGAATCATCATGGTCAGGGTTCCGTTTTCAAACTTTGCCTTGATGTCGGCTTCCGTTACCTGGTCGCCTACATAGAAACTTCTGCTGCAGGACCCGCTGTAACGTTCTCTGCGGATGTATCTGCCATTGTCATCCTTCTCGTCTCTGCTGTTGTTGGAAGAAGCGCTGATGGTCAGATATCCGTCCTTCAGTTCTGCCTTTACATCCTCTTTCTTAACTCCGGGCAGGTTCATGGTTACCTCGTAGCCCTGATCCGTATCCTTAATATCGGTCCTCATCAGCTGAGACCGTCCGCTTCTGTAACTGTTCTCAAACGGAAAATCAAAAAAGTCATCCAATAAGTTTTCTCCAAAAATACTAGGCATCAACATATGTCATCTCTCCTTTTCTATCTATCATTATGTGTATACCTTGTTTCCTGGAACCGGATT
>ENA-OWOC01000147-OWOC01000147.1-gut-metagenome-genome-assembly--contig:-NODE-147-length-30051-cov-5.636819_pt1 | contig 30051 bp, 36 predicted proteins | sample MGYA00248245_ERZ651791 | MGnify/ENA primary metagenome ERZ651791 (study PRJEB26908, sample SAMEA4031703) | gut metagenome | biome: gut; feature: normal infant; material: stool | place: China | collected 2015...
GTCAATGCTCTTTTTATTGTAGATTTCCCTTAAAATCAAGGTTTTTAAAGAATTTTGACATAAAAAATAGGTAGTATTTGACACTACCAAAAGGACCAAGGAGGAAAAATTATGGTTTCACTGATTATCCCGTATTTTTTGACCTGGATCGGAATTATCATCGGAAGCGTTCACGATTTTACGGCTATGGCCGTCTTTTTGACGGTGATCGGCGCAGTATGGACGGCGATTGCATGTACGGTCAAGGATTTTTCAAGGAGGGGACTTCTGATTGCGGAGGCGGTTCATGCCGTGATCTGGATTATCTGCAAATTCTTCCCCATGTTTGGCGCGAAGCTGCTGGGAGGAGCGGTTGGCCTGGCAGTGTCGGTTGTTATCCTGGCATTGGTCTATGTGTATTTCTTTGCACCTTCCGATGGAGAAGGACGCTCTGAGGAGAGGCAGCCGGCAGCGGCCCAAAAGCTTCCGAACCGAATTTATGACGGCAGCAACAATCCCTGGAAGTGTACCTGGCGCAGCAGCACCAGCCAGGAAACGGATTACGTGAATAAGAAGACGGGAGAAACCATCCGCATCTATTATTACAGCATCAGCGGAAACAGTGCCCAGACGGACAAGGGAACCTTCCGCTGGAATTGAAGGGCGGCAGGCAGGAGAGCTGTATGAGGAGCTGAAAATCGCCAATGGACAGGAGGCGGGCAGCCGGAACTGCTTGCGCCCCATGGAGGGCAGCAGTATAATATGTACAATAACTCTCCATTATGGATGAGAGTTTTAGGAGATGATGCCCATGCGAGAAGCCCTTCTGTCCATTGGAAAAATGGCTGCCCTGAACCGGATGTCTGTGTCTACCCTGCGGCTCTATGACGAGAAAGGATTGCTGAAGCCCTGCTATACCGATCCCAGAACCGGATACCGCTATTATGACATTAACCAGAATGCCCGCCTGGATATGATCGTCTACATGAAAGAGCTGGGAATGAGCCTGGCGGAGATCGCCCAGGTGCTGCAAAAGGAGGATATTTCCCTGATCGAGGAGATTCTTTCACGGAAAAACGAACAGCTCCATCAGCAGATCCGGGAGCTGAAGGACCGGCACGATGCGGTGGAGCGGGCGATTCTTTCCATTGAGCGTTACCGGAAATCACCGGTTACCGGAACATTCTCCCTTGAATACATTGACCGCAGGTATACCTGGGGAATCCCATGCGCGGCGAACTTTTACGAGGACGACGTTCATTGCTATGAGCGCTTGCTGCGCAGGCTGCGGCTGAAGCTGGAGGAGGAAGGATTTGCCCAGATTCACTCCTATAACATCGGCACCTCCATCACGCGGGAGGATTTTGAAGCGGATCGCTTCAGAGCGGCGCAGATCTTTATTTTTACCGGCCGCCGGGACCAGCGTGGGGAAAATTTTGCGGGAATGGTGGAAAGCGGGATGTACGCCTGCGTTTATCTGGACAATTACGACGACGAGGTGGATTATGCCCGCCGGCTGAGGGCATATTGTGAGGAAAACGGCTATGGCATTGCCGGAGATTACATCTGCGAGGTGATGACCGGATTCAACGTATTTGACAGCGATCCACGCAGCATGTTTCTGCGTCTGCAGGTGCCGGTCAGTTTTCCAAAATAGAGCGGGACAGTTCGGGGCGGCGGATCGGAAGATTCGCCGCCTTAAGCGATTGCAGCACACCGATAAAAAATTCACAAAATCCCTTGACTCTCCAGCAGCAGGAGGGTTTAAACTGAAGTCAGAAGATAAAGCTTCGAAAAACTCAGATGAAAGAAGGAGGTTTTGTAATGGAGAAGATTAAGGTGGTTCAGTACGGGTGCGGTAAAATGGCAAAATACACGCTGCGCTATCTTTACGAGCATGGAGCCCAGATCGTAGGCGCCATTGACGTCAACCCTGCGGTGGTGGGGATGGATGTAGGAGATTTCGCGGAGCTGGGAGTGAAGACCGGGGTGATGATTTCTGACAACGCGGATCAAGTGCTGGACGAATGCGACGCCGATGTGGCGGTGGTTACGCTGTTCAGCTTTATCGGGGATATTTATGAGCATGTGGAAAAATGCGTTTCCCGGGGAATCAATGTGATTACCACCTGCGAGGAGGCGATTTATCCATGGACCACCTCCGCGGCCCAGATCAACCGGCTGGATGCCATGGCCAAGGAGTACGGCTGCACCATTACCGGTTCCGGCATGCAGGATATTTTCTGGATCAATATGGTGGCGATGGTGGCCAGCGGCTGCAACCAGATCAAGAAGATCAAAGGCGCCTACAGCTACAACGTGGAGGATTACGGCCTGGCTCTGGCAAAGGCTCACGGCTGCGATCTGACGCCGGAGGAGTTTGAAGCGCAGATTGCCCATCCTGCTGAGTTTGAGCCTTCCTACGCCTGGAACGCCAGCGAGGCCATCTGCAGCAAGCTGGGATTGACCATCAAGTCCATCACTCAGAAGCATGTGCCCTATATTGTGGACCACGATGTCTACAGCTCCACCCTTGGGAAAACCATTGAGGCGGGCAAATGCATCGGCATGTCGGCAGTGGTAACCATTGAGACACTGCAGGGCATTACCATTGAAGAAGAAACCATCGGCAAGGTTTACGGACCGGAAGACGGCGATCAGTGCGACTGGTGGATTACCGGCGAGCCCGATACGGAGTTCCATGTGGTAAAACCGGCTACGGTAGAGCACACCTGTGCTACCATCGTGAACCGGATTCCCAGCCTTCTTGCGGCTCCGGCCGGCTATGTAACCTGCGACCAGCTGGAACCTCACAGCTACCTCACGTATCCCATGGAATATTATGTGTAAACCGGAGAAGTGGGTAAAAATGGCAGGCGGATGAAAGCGCGAAGCCAGGCGGTCTGGCCGGCCTGAACCGCCTGACGGATGGATACCAGGCGAGTGAGTTCGTTTGTTATGAGCCCGCAGCGCCCGGATGCCCCTTTAGGGGACAGCATTGCTGATGGAATGTTTCGTCCAAAATAAGGGGCAAAATGGACGAGAAAAGGAAAAACCGGATGAAAAAGAACGTATAGCTGCAAACAGAACGAATGTTCTGAACTGCGGCTATACTTTTTTATCTATCCATGATATAATTTGCCTGACTGGCAGAAAAGCAAGAAGATTATAAAATATTTGTGGATAGCATGTGTAAAGAGGTTCTCGAAAACTTTAATATAGGAAATTTATATTTCCAGCCTTAGAATTTATAATTTGCAGATATTACAGTTATCTGCCGTGGATAAGAAAGGGGTGAGTTCATGGCAATACCTACAAACATTAAGACCCTGCTTTCAGGAAGCGTGGTCGAGTGAGTGGGCGAGAATAGAATTTAAAGAAACCTGGGATCCGGAAGCTTCTTTAAAAACGGTCTGCGCATTTGCAAACGATCTTGATAACTGGGGTGGAGGGTATATTGTCATTGGAGTTGAAGAAGATAACGGTCGGCCGGTTTATCCCCTGAAAGGAATTCCTTTCGACAAAGTGGACGCTTATCAAAAAAATATTCTGGCAAAATGCAAGCTGATCAGGCCTGCTTATATGCCAATAGCAGAAGTGGTGGACTATGCTGATAAGAAATTTATTGTGCTTTGGTGCCCGGGTGGAGACAATAGGCCGTATTCATCGCCAAAGACGATGGCAAAGGATAACAAAGAACGTATTTATTATATACGAAAAATGTCAAATACTGTTGAACCATCTGATGATGAAGTAAAGGATTTATTCAGCCTTGCCAATAAAATTCCTTTTGATGACCGTGTGAATCACCAGGCGGAAATTTCAGACTTAAATGTTACGCTGATTCAGAATTATCTGAAAGAAGTGAAAAGCTCTCTGTATGAAAAGGCGAGAACCGGAGATTTTATTGAGGTATGCAATGATATGAATATCATTTGCAATCTGCCTGAATATACGAAGCCTAAAAATGTTGGATTGATGTTTTTTAGCATGGAACCGGACAAGTTTTTTCCATATACACAAATTGATGTTGTACAGTTTCCAGATGGTTTGGGCGGAGATCATATTATTGAACAGACTTTTAAAGGGCCAATCCATCAGCAGCTCAGAGAGGCGCTGCAATATATCAGAAATACAATTATTACAGAAAAGGTTGTAAAGCATCCAGATAGAGCGGAAGCAGATCGCTTTTTCAATTATCCGTTTGCGGCAATCGAAGAGGCATTGTCGAATGCGGTTTATCACCGTGCCTATGATGAACGTGAGCCCATTGAAGTAAGAGTGGAAAATGATCGGATAGAAATATTAAGTTTTCCGGGACCTGACCGTTCTGTGACAATAGAAGGTCTAAAGACCTATCGGGTGTCCAACCGGCGGTATAGGAACCGAAGAATAGGAGATTTTCTGAAAGAACTGCATTTGACAGAAGGAAGGAATACTGGTTTTAAGAAAATATTAGATGCTTTGGAAGCAAATGGATCGCCAAAACCGGAGTTTGAAACAGACGAGGCACGAACCTATTTTATATCAAGGTTTTATATACATGAAGGTTTTAAGAACGAATTGACAATTGCAGCCGAAAAGGAGCCGAAAAGGAGCCAAAAAGGAGCCAAAAAGGAGCCGAAAAAAGGAGAAGAACGAAAACGGGCAATTTTAAAACTTATAGCTGAAACACCAACGATAACCCAAGCGCAGCTTATGAATGAGTTGATTTTAACCAGAAAGCAGATTCAAACAGCTATAAAAGAGCTGCAGGAAGAGGGAATGCTGGAAAGAGAAGGCTCAAACCGAAAAGGACGCTGGGTTATAAAATGCATTGAAAAATAACAGAGGAGCAAATCATGGACCATTTCGAACTAGTATCCGAATACGCCCCCACCGGCGATCAGCCCCAGGCCATCGCCGAACTGGTTAAGGGCTTTAAAGAAGGAAATCAATTTGAAACGCTGCTTGGCGTCACAGGTTCCGGCAAGACATTCACCATGGCAAACGTCATTCAGGCGTTGAACAAGCCTACGCTGATCATTGCCCATAATAAGACACTGGCGGCCCAGCTTTACAGTGAATTCAAGGAATTTTTTCCAAATAACGCAGTGGAATATTTTGTCTCCTACTAGGGTTCGGGTCTTTTGAGTGTGATATTTAGTGGTATTTGGTGCTGTTTATACCAGATATTGTGGACTATATGGACTGCATGGACGGGATAAAACAGGGTGGATTAGGTAGCATTGGTGACCTTCATTCGTAAAGAAGAGTATAAGACAGGGGATAATTTTGAAAACACTTTTGTATAAAGAATGGATGAGATAGAATGATGTTAATGTGAAAGGAAATATATGGCAGATAAGAAAAGGCAACATTATGTACCTCGATTTTATATGAGAGAGTTCGCAGATAGTAATAAAAAATTTTCAGTTTTAAATTTAAAGACAGGGGAAAGAATAGAAAAAGTTAGCTATAGTAGTCAATGCTATAAAGATTATTATTATGGAAGTGACGGCATATGGGAAGAACAGCTAGGAGAAATGGAAAATAAATGGGCAGATGTAATTAGAAGCATATTGTCGTATAAGGCATTAACTACACAAGATATAACCTTGATAAAGCAATTTATTTTGTATCAAAGACAACGTACATATGCTGAGGGTGAATATTTAAAACAGTCAAGAAAAGAAACTTTAGTAGAATGTGCTAAAATGCTCTATGCAAATAAAGGATGGAAATTTGATGAAGAAGCTATGCGAGTTTGTGAGGAGAGAGCTGCTCATGATACGACACCGGCAGAAAATTTGGAAAGAGCAATTGGGCTAACTGAGTTTTTGGAAGATTTAGAAACAACAATAATAACTTACAAGACAAACAATGAATTGATTTCTTCAGATACACCAGTTATTTCAATTAACCCATTTCATAAATTTACGATTGGGTATGGATGTATGGGACTAATTATGTTAGTACCCATATCATCGCATACATTAGTTGTTGTTTATGATAGTAAAATGTATACGCAATTTAGGGGGCAACAATATATAGAAATACACGATGATGAGGAGGTTAACAATTTAAATATACTCCAGTATATATCAGCTGAAAAGATATTATTTGCAAGTAGACTAGACGAATTGAATAGATTTGGAGAAAAGGAAAAAGAACTTAGGAATACTTCAAGAAATAGAAAAGCGATATCTACATTAGGACCAGGTATGCAAAAAATGATGACATATGGTATGCGGTTAACACTTTATGACCATGAATTTTCATTTGGCCATTTAGGCCGTCAATATAGACGAATTCCATTTGCTTGTCGTGAGGCAGCTCCGAGAAAATGGGAGAAAGAATGGGAAGAAAAACTCCTTATTAAACCCCAAATAATGAGTAAAATTATTGAAATAGATCCTCAAATGTTGATAAATATAGGATTGTCAAAAAAGGATTTGATAAGAGGATATCGTAAAATGGCTTCAATGGCACAGATATATTGGAACACCCCTATTTAGAGATATAATATAATACTAGGGAAATTACCGTTTGGACAAGTTTTGTTCAGGCGGTTTTTTTGTGCTTGTTTTCAAGAGAGGAGGCTTACCATTGAACACACAAATTATTTCCATCTCAAATCAGAAGGGAGGAGTTGGCAAGACCACCACCTGTGTCAATTTGGGCATAGGTCTGGCGCAGGAAGGAAAGAAGGTTTTACTGGTAGATGCTGACCCACAAGGGAGCCTGACCATTAGTTTGGGCCATCCGCAGCCGGACAAGCTGCCGGTCACACTTTCGGACATGATGGGGAAGATTCTGACGGATCAACCGATTCGTCCCGGGGAAGGGATTATTCACCATTCAGAGGGAGTGGATCTCATGCCTGCGGATATTCAGCTATCCGGCATGGAGGTTTCTCTGGTAAATGCTATGAGTCGGGAGACAATCCTCCGGCAGTATCTGGACACATTAAAGGGACAATATTCCCATATCCTGATTGACTGTCAACCTTCGCTGGGTATGCTTACGGTTAACGCTCTGGCGGCGGCTAATCGGATTATAATCCCCGTTCAGGCAGAGTATTTACCGGCAAAGGGCCTAGAGCAACTGCTTCAGACCGTAGCAAAAGTCAAACGTCAGCTCAATCCGAAATTGCAGATTGACGGAATTTTGCTGACCATGGTGGACAGCCGAACCAATTTTGCCAAAGACATTGCGGCTCTTCTGCGGGAAACTTACGGAAGTAAAATCAAAGTGTTTGGCACAGAAATTCCTCATTCTGTCCGAGCAAAAGAGACTACAGCGGAAGGGAGAAGTATATTCGCTCATGACCCAAATGGAAAAGTAGCAGCTGCCTATCAGAGTCTGACGAAGGAGGTGTTGAAACTTGAAAAGCAGCGCGAAAAACATAAAGCTGGCTTCAGTCGATGACTTGTTTTCTACAGAGGAAAGCCGGGCGGCAGAGAATCTTGAGAAGGTGATGGAGATTCCGTTAACAGAACTGCACGCCTTCAAAAACCATCCATTTAAAGTCCGGGACGATGAGGCTATGATGGAGACGGCTGACAGTATACGCCAGTACGGTGTCTTGGTTCCTGCGATTGCAAGGCCGAACCCCAATGGAGGTTATGAGTTAATTGCCGGACATCGGAGACACAGGGCCAGCGAACTGGCAGAGAAAGAAACCATGCCGGTGATTGTGCGGGATTTGGATGATGACGCAGCTACCATTATTATGGTTGACAGTAACTTGCAGCGGGAAGAACTGCTTCCCAGTGAGAGGGCGTTTGCCTATAAGATGAAACTGGAAGCGATGAAACGGCAAGCGGGTAGGCCGAGTAAAGAAAATGTGTCCCAACTTGGGACACAAAAACGTTCAGACCAAATTTTAGCCGAGCAGGTAGGTCAAAGTAGAAACCAGATTCAACGGTATATCCGTTTAACCGAGTTAATTCCCCCGCTACTAGACAAAGCAGATGAAAAAGAAATTGCATTGAATCCCGCTTATGAATTGTCTTTCCTTAAACCAGAGGAGCAGCAGATGCTTGTGGAAACTATGGAATATGAATTATCTACTCCATCAGTTTCACAGGCACAGCGAATGAAAAAGCTCAGTCAGGAGGGGAAACTGACGGATGATGCCATTTTATCTATTATGTCAGAGGAAAAGAAAGATGCTCTGGATAAAGTGACCCTGACCGGAGACACTCTGCGGAAGTATTTTCCCAAAAGCTATACGCCGAAGAAAATGCAGGAAACCATTATCAAGTTGTTGGAACAGTGGCAGCGCCGCCGTCAACAACAGCATGAACGATGAAAGGAGTCTGCATGAAAGATATTTTCGCAAGGGAGCTGAAAGGCCATAATATTCTTGCCGTGGAGCGTTTTCGTGACGAAACACGCTGGATGATTGAATTTTCCGTGAAAAAGCCGGAAAGTACATATGGAGTTCCTGGGGATGAAATGCGGCTGTTTCTTACGGAGGAAGATTACCGGAAGGCGCTGCAAAGCCAGCACAGGAATGAAATCAAAATCAAGCGATATGCACGTATTATTGAGGGACATATCCTCGATTTTAAGCCGCATAAACGCCATCGTCATTCGTAAACCAAAATCAGAAAGGAAAGGATTGAAATGTGTACAGTAAGAGAGATTAGAGAAGCAATTCAGGAGAACTTCCAGTCCCAGATGGACATGGAGATGATTGAGATAGACCGGATTTTTCAGACATTTCCGTTTACTCAGGAGCAGGACATTTTTTCAAAACCATTGGTTCCTAAACCGCCATATTCGTCAAGGAAAAGAAAACAGAGAAGTTGACCGCCGCAACCTTAGAAATTATTGAAAAGGCTGCGGCTATTTTTATGCCCTGAGAAATGGAAAGGAGTGGAGTGAGTGGCAGTTTTTCGTGTAGAAAGAACCGGCGATTATACCGTAATGAGCAACTATCATTTAAAAGACAAGAGATTATCCTTGAAGGCAAAGGGGCTTTTGTCCCAAATGCTTTCATTGCCGGAGGACTGGGATTATACCTTGTCCGGCCTTTGTTATATCAACCGGGAGAGTAAAGATGCAATCCGGACAGCAATTAATGAACTGGAGCAGGCTGGGTATATCCGGCGCAGACAGACCACAGATGCCGCCGGGAAATTTGGAGCCAATGAATATATGATTTTTGAACGTCCTGATTACAAAGGAGCAAAGGAGCCGTCATTGGAAAAGCCGTCGTCGGAAAATCCGACAACGGAAAACTCGTTACCGGAAAAACCGTTACCGGGAAATCCAACACAATTAAATACTAAGAAATCAAATACTCAAAAACAAAATACGGATCAATCAAAAATCGATTCATTTCCATTCCAGAAAGAAGTGGCGGCAGAACCGCCGGAACCGAAACGATGGGAAGCGACACCTATGGAAGCACTTGAGAGTTATCGAAAATTGATACAGGAGAATATTGAGTATGAATATCTGCTTCAGGAATATCCCTACGATCAGGAAATGCTGAACGAGATTGTAGAACTGATTGTGGAAACGGTCTGTGCCAGGAGAAAGAATACCCGGATTGCCGGAAGTGACTTTTGCCATGAGGTTGTCCGGTCCCGTCTGCTCAAATTGAATGCGGAGCATATCCGGATGGTGTTGAATGGCCTTAAGGAGAATACCACGAAAATCAGAAATATCAAGCAGTATCTGCTGACCTCACTTTATAATGCGCCGTCTACGATCAGCAGTTACTATACGGCGCGTGTAAATCACGATATGTATGGCAGCCAGTAAACGGCAGCTGTTCATACGTCTAAAATTTGTGGGAGAAAGGAAATACACCTGTGCTACGGCTGTTTCGATCATCTGAGAGGAGGAACATATTGTGGATGAAGTAAAAAAAGTGCCATTTTACTGGGAATTTGGGGAAGAAACTGTATCCTTAGAAATTGGAATGTATGCGAACACAGGGAGACTCCATATTGAAATCATAACCCATACGAAAGATGGGCCGGAGCCGTTTGCTGCTATGACAGTTAATCTTCCTGCCTATTCTCTGGAGCCGGGCCAGGCTTTTATTTCTGGTGACATCAGCAAAGATTTGCTGCGGTTTATTAGAGAAAACAAGTTGGGAAAGGTTCTGCCTTACAAAGTCCATTCTGGATTTGGAACGTATTCCGTGGTTTCTTTTGATTTGAATAAGTTAAAAGAATTTGACCCGAAGGGAGTAGCTGAATTTAAGAAAGCATGGAATATATCTGATAAGAAACCAGTAAGGAAAAAGAACCGGGAAATAGAACGGTAGAGGATTTGGAGCGACTGCTCTGGAAGGAATTTTAAAAATTAATGGATAGAGTAGGCGGGAATAAAGGAGGAAAAAACGTGGATAAAGGAAAAACCATCGGAGAGCTGATTGAGGAAATGCGGATTAAGGCCGGGGCGCAGAACTATCACGGCCATGATTATATGGATTTGGCGCGGTTCGCAGAGGATACACGGCATATGATTATTTTTGATGTGCTGACCAGGGATTCTCCTATCGGATGGAAAGGAGAGAGAACCCGCGTATTTCTGACAGAAGAGGGGTATCGCAAATGCCTGAATCACCAGGAAAACGGACATATCAAAATTTTAAGCCATGCCAAAGTACGAAACGGTGACTTGTTTTATGACCGAAAAGACCAGATTCGATGAAATGTGATTTATTGAGAAAATACCTGCTCCGGAGACTGGAGGTGCCGCCGTAGAAGCGGATAATCCTGCAAGTTTCACAGAAGGGAGGGATAACCCATGCAGGAGGAAGTAGAAAATAGGACATTGACTTTGGTAGTCAGTGGAACAAAATTTACCGGAAGGCTCTTTAAGGCGGCTGTTTGTAAATATATGGCCTACCGCCGGGAAAAGAAGATGGAAAAACAAAGAAGCCGGGATTCTCCGGTGATTCCCCACGGAAAGCAGTCCGTGAAGCAGCTGATCGGGCAGAATCAGGGAGTCTCCAATTTAGAGATTACCGATCCATCTATACGGGAATTTGAAAAGATTGCCAGAAAATATGGTGTGGACTATGCGGTAAAGAAAGACAGAGGCTGTTCGCCACCCAAATACCTTATCTTTTTTAAGGCTCGTGACGCAGATGCTCTAACCGCAGCATTCAGTGAATATACCCAGAAGAAGGTACGGAATGCATCTCGTCCGTCCGTGCTGGAAAAACTGAATCACTTCAAGGAACTGATAAAAAATGCTGTGGTAGATCGTACCAGAAGGAAGGAGCTGGAGCGATGAAGCAGGTTAATATTAAAAAACTGATTTTGCCGAATCTGCCGTATTTTTTAATCGGATTGTATGCCAGTAAGCTGGGAGAGGCATGGAGAATGGCGGAAGGGGCAGAGTTGTCAGATAAGTTTATGAATCTGATGGATGGATTCGCAGCTGCGTTTGCTTCACCGTTTCCCAGTTTTTATCCACCAGATTTTCTGGTAGGTGTTTTATGTGGAGCGGCGCTGCGGCTGGCAGTTTATGTGAAAGGGAAAAATGCGAAGAAATACCGGAAAAATGTGGAGTACGGGTCGGCGCGATGGGGCACCCATGAGGATATTGCCCCTTACATTGATCCGATATTTCAGAAAAATATTATCCTGACGGCAACGGAGAGCCTGACCATGAACAGCCGTCCGAAGGACCCGAAAACAGCTCGGAATAAGAATGTACTGATTATTGGAGGAAGCGGGAGTGGTAAAAATGTATCCATTGCTTAATCTTGCAAATAAAGCTGGATACTTGCCGTCCTGGCCGGAACCGGAAACAGACGGCCAGGATTATCAGTGCGGAAGAAAGCGGAGAGGGTTTTGCAATCCCAATCCGAGTGGAAATGCCGGGGTCACATCCGGCACACACGCAACGCATAGGGCTTGAAACCGGATTAGCAATAATCCGGAATATAACAGCCCCACGAGGCCGCGCTGTCGTTCCGGTCTGCGGTTGGACACAGCAGGACAAAAAGATATGCTATGCCGGGTATGAAAGAACATACCGCTGAAAATGAGCGAAAGCTCCGGAGAGGCAGATAAAAAGCTGCCTGATAATCACAATCAGAAAACCCGCTTCTGGCTGAAGCCAAACCTTCTCCAGATGCATAGTTCCTATGTAATCACCGATCCAAAAGGCTCGATCCTGGTGGAATGTGGGAAAGTGCTCCAGCGCGGTGCGCCGAAACTGGGAAAAGACGGGAAACCGGTAAAGGATAAAAAAGGGAATGTGGTATATGAGCCATATCGGATTAAGGTGCTCAATACCATCAATTTCAAAAAAAGCATGCATTATAATCCCTTTTCCTATATCCATAGTGAGAAGGACATACTGAAACTGGTGACGACTCTCATCGCAAATACCAAAGGCGAAGGAAAAGGAGGCGATGATTTTTGGGTGAAGGCAGAGACGCTGCTCTATTGTGCGCTGATCGGATATATTCATTATGAAGCTCCCGTAGAGGAGCAGAATTTCTCCACCTTGATTGAATTTATCAATGCCATGGAGGTTCGGGAGGACGATGAAGAGTTTAAAAATCCGGTTGATTTGATGTTTGAGGAACTGGCAGAACGGGAACCCAATCATTTTGCTGTGCGCCAATATGCCAAATATAAATTAGCCGCGGGCAAAACAGCAAAATCCATTTTGGTAAGCTGCGGCGCCAGACTGGCAGTTTTTGATATTGCGGAAGTCAGGGAAGTGACCTCCTATGACGAGTTGGAGCTGGACACGCTAGGGGATGAGAAAACAGCGTTGTTTCTGATTATGTCAGATACGGACGACAGTTTCAATTTCCTGATTTCCATGTGTTATACGCAGCTGTTTAACTTGCTGTGTGAAAAAGCGGATGATGTATACGGTGGAAGGCTTCCGGTCCATGTGCGCTGCTTGATTGATGAGGCGGCCAATATCGGGCAGATTCCCCGGCTGGAGAAATTGGTGGCAACCATCCGAAGCCGTGAAATTTCTGCTTGTCTGGTGCTGCAGGCGCAGAGCCAGTTAAAAGCAATTTATAAAGATAATGCCGACACGATTGTAGGAAATATGGACTGCTCCATTTTCCTGGGAGGAAAGGAACCTGGGACTTTAAAGGAACTGGCAGCCGTTTTGGGGAAGGAAACCATCGATACCTACAATACGGGAGAAAGCCGTGGGAGGGAGACTTCCCACTCATTAAATTATCAAAAATTAGGGAAGGAGCTGATGAGCCAGGATGAGCTTGCTGTAATGGACGGCGGCAAGTGTATCCTTCAGCTTCGCGGTGTGCGTCCTTTCCTGTCGGATAAGTACGATATAACCAAACACCCTAATTTTAAATACACAGCCGACGCTGATCCGAGAAATGCCTTTGACATAGAGCAGTTTCTTTCCACCCGGCTGAAATTAAAGTCCAATGAAGTTTATGGTGTATATGAGGTAGATACTACCGACAATGCGCCTGCTTGATAGGGCGCTTCTTTTATGCCTGAAACAGAGGAATCTGCTCCTTCCCGTCAAAATGAAATTCAAAAAATGGGAAAGGAGATAACCGGGAATGGAAAAAGAAAATTTCCGGTTGATGATTGCGTATGGAATTTTTTAACTCTGCTGTTGATGTATTACAGACACTGGTAACTGCTTTGGGCGCTGGCCTTGGTATCTGGGGAGTGATTAACCTTCTGGAAGGTTACGGAAATGATAATCCAGGTGCAAATGCTCATGTGCCATAAAGTAACACAAATAAGAGAACAGACAGCTACCCCACTGTTCCGTAAAATATTTTGTGGCTGACTGGTGGAAATATCATTCCGAGGGTGCTAAAATGAAACATAGGAATGAGCGATAAATCGGAATTTGAATACTGCGATTTTATGAGCGGTTATCGCTCGCCGTAGGTTTTCAATAAAGTCCTCCAAAAGCCTTGAAAACAAAGGATTTTTCGCAGTGTGTTCGCCTTATCCCTTTATTCGATTTCACACAAGTTTACCTTTGCCCTGGCCGCTCATAAGGGCAAAAGCAAGGGCAAGAAAATCTCGCAACAGGATATGACAACGTGTGGCAATCGGAGAACTGTGACGTATGTGCGAATATATTATAGCGGAGGATTTCAATATGGACAAGTACATTTTTAACGGGGACAACCACCTTTGGTATGAACTGATTGGCGATTACTATTTCCCCTGCCTGACTGTACCTGCTGAAGAAGAACAGCCTGTTGGCGTATGGGGTCAGCGGCACAAGCGTTATCTCAAAGAATACCGGCCCGCCCTATATAATGCTCTGCTGTTGAGCAACAAACTGAACGGCTACCTTGCCGACATTGACCAGCAAGCCCAGGAAATGATGGACACCATCATCCAGCAGATGGCGGAAGCCCAAGGTATCACCGAAACGATGAAAGCCGCTGATCCGATGGCCTGGGTTGGCAGGATGAACAACATCCGGGTATCGGCAACCGAAATCGTGAACGCAGAAATCATTTACCCATGACAAAGGCAAAAACGGCGGGGATTGTTCTCCGCCGTTTCACTTTCTAAACATATAAAAATTTTTTGATTTGATATATTGACAAATCGTCGCCAGTCGCATATACTAACTATATCAAAAGTTTTTGATGTGAGGTTGACAATGGATAACAAAATGCAAAAGAACGCAAAAGTATTCAAAGCTCTGTGCGATCCCAATCGACTGGCCATCTTGGAATTGCTTCGGAGCGGCGAAAAATGCGCCTGTGTCTTGCTGGAACAGTTGGAACTAAAGCAATCCGGCCTTTCCTACCACATGAAAATACTCTGTGAGTCGGGCATTGTGGCAAGCCGTCAGGAGGGAAAGTGGACGCACTACCGTCTGAGCGGCGAGGGACGGGATCGAGCCGTGGAATTGCTCAAAGAACTAACTACACCATACGCGGAGCAACAGGGTAGCAGTTGCGCCTGCCGGAACGAAAGAATTGCCATCTGAAACGGTGGCTTTTCTTTCAGGTGACACATCAAAATATTTTGATATTATAATTTGCGAGGTGACATTACTTTATGTGGGACTTTATACAAGATCAAGTGCTTGGCATGAAGTGGCTGAACGAGGTCATTGGCAGAGGTGTGTCCCTGCTGGGGCTGGACACCGCTTCCCGCTGGGGCGGGAGTGTGCAATTCTTCCTTTACGACACGGTGAAAATCACGGTGCTGCTGTGTGTTTTGATTTTTGGGATTTCCTATATTCAAAGCTATTTTCCGCCGGAGCGAAGTAAGAGAATTTTGGGCCGCTTTCATGGCGTTTGGGCAAACATCATCGGCGCTCTGCTGGGGACGGTAACACCATTTTGCTCCTGCTCCTCCATACCGCTGTTCATCGGATTTACCAGTGCGGGCCTGCCGCTGGGCGTGACATTCTCGTTCCTGATTTCTTCCCCTATGGTGGACTTGGGAAGTCTGGTACTGCTCATGAGCATTTTCGGCACGAAAGTAGCCATCGTGTATGTCATTATGGGCCTTGTCATCGCTGTGGTGGGTGGGACGCTGATTGAAAAGCTGCACATGGAGCAATATGTGGAGGAGTTCATTCGCAGCGCCAGTAGTGTGGACAGTGATTCGCCTACCCTCACGCAAAAGGAACGGTTAATCTATGCAAAAGATCAGGTTGTATCCACATTCAAAAAGGTATTTCCCTATATCCTCCTTGGTGTAGGAATTGGGGCGCTCATTCACAACTGGATTCCCGAAAGCTGGATCGCGGCTGTCCTTGGGAGCCACAACCCCTTTGGCGTTGTGCTGGCTACAGTAATCGGAGTGCCGATGTATGCCGATATTTTTGGCACAATTCCTGTGGCAGAGGCTTTGCTCGGTAAAGGCGCCCTACTCGGAACGGTTCTTGCCTTTATGATGGCGGTCACGACCTTGAGCCTGCCGTCGCTTATCATGCTCCGTAAAGCGGTCAAACCGAAGCTGTTGGGCCTGTTTATAGGGATATGCACCATTGGTATTATCTTGGTCGGCTACTTGTTCAATGCAATTCAGCCTATACTAATCTAATTTCAGGAGGTAATCATCATGGGACTGTTCAACAAGAAAAAGGAAGAAACCAAATCCTGCTGTTGTGGCGGGAACTGTACCCCGGAGAGTATGGCCGAAGCTGAAACGGCAAAAGCAACCGTCGGTGTCAAAGTGCTGGGAGCCGGTTGTGCAAAGTGCAACGCTTTGGAGGCGGCTGTCCGCTCTGCTCTGGAAGAACTGGGGATGAATACCACCATCGACCATGTTACGGACTTCAGCCAAATCGCCGCCTATGGCGTTATGTCCACTCCGGCCTTGGTGGTGGACGGCAAGGTGGTGTCCTATGGCAAGGTATTGAGCAAAGACGAAGCAAAAACTATCATTCAGAAAGCAAGAAACTGAAAGTAAGCAACTCAAACTATGTACGCACCGCATGGCCTAATGGCTGTGCGGTGCTTTTTGCCGTCAGTCTTTCGTGTAGGCGTCCACGATACGTACTTCCAACTCCCGGTTCCGCTCCATCGCCCTGCGGAGTTCCGGGACTTCCAGCAGGCCCCTGGCGTTGGCGATAATGAGGATTCGATTGAGGTTGGCCCCCACCCTGCGGACTTCATAGATCAGCTTCGGCACGTCAACGGAGGGGGCCTCCCGGATGACAGCGCCGCTGATACACTGCCGGATAAACCGCTCACGGGAGCCGCTGGCCCTGCTGACCTTTTCGTTTAGGTCGGCCAATTCCTCATCAGACAGACGGATGATGATTTGGTTCGTTCTGCTTCGCATGGATTCTCCTTTCTCCGGGGGCATAGGGGCGGCAAGCCCCTGTCAAGCGGTATTGTGATATCACAATACGTTGCTTGCTAAGACTGTACCACTTCCGCCCCGACGTATTTTGTGGGTGCATCCCCGCCGCTCTGGCTGTTCTTTTCAGCCGGTGAATTTTGGGAGAACACGCCCAAGGTACGTCACTCGACCCGGCGGACGTCACCCTCCCGGAGCAGGTTCCGCCCCTGGTTGGCGGCCATGAACCGCTCCAGCGTGTCCCGCCGGATGATGGCCTTCCGGCCCACCTTCAGCACCGGCAGCTTGCCCCAGTCCACCAGCTTCCGCATGGTGTTCCGCCCAATGCCCGTACACTCGGCGGCTTCCTCAATGGTCAGCCCCATTTTAACTGCGCTCATTCTGCACGCTCCTTTCTGTTGCACTTATTTCGCAACCGCAATATCGCTATTATACTTAAACTGCCGCCATTTGTCAACTCGCTTTAAGGCGTTCTAAAAAATATTTTTGAAAATATATGCAAAATAGGGTTGCAAATTAAATCCGGCTGTGTTATACTCATACTCGATAGGAGGTGAACTTTTTGGAAAATGCGGAAATGCTCACTCCAAAAGAGGTCGGCAAACGTATCAAAGAGCGCAGAAATGAGATCGGTATCTCCATGCCGGAGCTTGGACGGCGGGTGGGGGTCAACAAGTCCACCGTCCAGCGGTACGAAACGGATGGGGTCAATCCCAACCGCAGCATGATCATCAACGGCTTGGCGGACGCCCTGCAAACCACCCCGGGATGGCTCACAGGTCTGTCCGAGGAAAAAGAAATCAAAGATGAAGATGGCCGAACCGTTTGCGAGGGCGAAGTCTTAGACCATCTGAATGACTTCTTGGACGCTGTGGCTAAAACGGTACAGCCGGAAATCCAGCAGCGGTTCCTCACATCTACTCTGTGTCTGCTAATCGACCTGTTCTCCGTCACTGCTCAGCACTATGGCAGGACGCTGAACGAGATCGACCGGCTGGCCGGGGATGAAGCCCTCAAAAAATCCATCCAACAGTATACCATCCACGTTGATGACATCATCGTGCCGGTCTATCGCCGGGAGATGGAAGCTCCTATCGAGGATATGAAGCGGTTCCTGGACGGGCTGTTACATATCTTCGACAAAGGGCGTACCAGGGTAGACACAGCTTATCTGTATAACATCCTGCAGGACGCCCAGGTGCGGCTGAACGCCGCCAACGATTCCGTGGCACCTTGACAACATAACAGCGCACATTATACGTCACAGGCCCGATTGCCACGGATAGAAAGGAGTTTTTATCTATGGCAAAAGGTTCTGTACGCAAAAAGGGCAAAAAGTGGTACTACCGCTTCTACGTGGAGGACGAGAGCGGGCGGCAGGTACAGCGGGAGTTCGCCGGGACGGAAAACAAGTCCGAGACAGAAGCCTTGCTCCGCCATGCGATGGAGGACTACGAGGCGAAAAAGTTCGTGGCGAAGTCTGAGAACGCCACCGTGGGGCAGTTATTGGATATGTGGGTGGAAGAAGAACTGAAGCCCGGAAATCTCAGCAACGGCACCGTGATGGCTTATCAAGGGACGGTCAACCGCATCAAGCAGCACCCCATTGGCAATCGCAAGCTGAAAAGCGTCACTCCCGACCACCTGCAAGCCTACATCGACCTTCTCAGCTTCGGCGGGACAAATCCGGACGGCACAGCGGCAAAGGCGCTCAGCAAGGGGTACTTACGGCAATATTCGGCAGTCCTGCAAGGGGCGTTCCGCTTTGCGGTGTTCCCCAAGCGGCTCATCAGCTTCAACCCCATGCAGTATGTGGTCTGGCGGGGGAAGAAAGAGGAATACGAGCTGTTTTCCCAGGAGGACGGGGACGCCCCGGCTGTACCCACCCTCACCCATGAGCAGTTCCGGGCGTTGGAGGGCTTTCTGAAAAAGAAGGACAATCCTGCCCTGCTACCCATCCAGATTGCCTACTACACCGGGCTCCGTATCGGGGAGGTCTGCGCTCTCACCTGGCAGGACATCAACCTGGACGAGCAGTGTCTCACGGTGCGGCGGAGTATCCGCTACAACGGGGCGAGGCACAAGACGGAGATTGGGGCCACCAAGCGGAAGAAAGTCCGGACGGTGGACTTCTGCGACACGCTGGCGGCGATTCTGCGAAAGGCCAAAAAGGAGCAGATTGGGAACCGCCTGCGCTATGGGGAGCTTTACAGCCTGAACTACTACACCGAGGTCAGGGAGAAAGATAGGGCCTATTACGAGGTCTATACCCTGCCCAGGACGGCGGAGATGCCGGAGGGGTATCGGGAGCTTTCCTTTGTCTGCCTACGCCCTGACGGGGCCGTTGAGACGCCGGGGACGGTAAGCATCATGTGCCGTCAGGCGAAGAAGAAAGTGCCGGGGCTGGAGGATTTCCATTTCCATATGCTCAGGCACACCTTCACGAGCAATCTACTGTCCAACGGGGCGGCTCCCAAGGACGTGCAGGAGCTGCTGGGTCACGCCGATGTCAGTACCACGATGAACATTTATGCCCACGCCACGAGGGAAGCCAAGCGCACCTCCGCACGTCTGCTGGATAAGGTGGTCTGCGGGGAGTAAAAAGTTTCCCTTGTTTCAGCCCGTGAGGGCAAAAACAAGGGAAATTACATAAGGTTTGGACATTCACTTGCCGGAAAACCTTGATATGTCAAGGTTTTAAGAGGATTCGACCGATAAATCGAAACTTCCAATTATAATTAAAAGCTTTGGAAGTATTAGCATTCCAGCTATACAAGTTATCGGAAACGAAATAATAGACAAAGTTGATGAGTTTATAATTGAGCATTTCGGAGAATCGGCGGTAAATGCCATGGGAGAAGGACTCCTAATTGCTGTAAGCACTGGAGCCGGTGCGTTGGCTGGGCCTATCGGTGCTGCTATTGGATTAGCAATAGGAATCGCGTTAGATACTTTTATTGTAAAAGGCGAATGGATCACTAAATTTTGGTCAAATTTTGGAGAAAATGTATTTAACTTTGATTTTGCAAACTCACTTCTTGACCAAGCAAAAACGTTTTTCGAAAATGCCTTTAATGCTGACAACTTTTTAGAATTTGGAACAAATATTGTTGCTGGAATAGGCGCTGGACTTACAGCTGGATTTTTTTATCTAACAGAACCACTTGCAGATTTATTTGCCTACATCGTTGATGGAATATGTAGTGTATTCGGAATTCATTCTCCGGCAGAGAAAATGAAACCGTATGGTAAATATATACTATTAGGAATTATTCAAGGATTTTCAGAAACTATTTCTGAATGGATTACTGAACTGGGAACGTGGGCTTCGGAAACGTTCAATACATTCCAAACCAATGTAAGTACAATAGTCTCTAATGTGGTATTATGGTTTTCAGAACTTCCAGGAAATATATATGAAGTCATTTCGGGAGTGGTGCAAGATATAGCCACTTGGGGGTCGAATGTTTACGCAGCATTTACAACAGAATTAGGCAACATAGTAAATTATATTACTGGAGAATTTTCTACAGCATGGCAGAACGGATGGAATGGAGTTCAATCAATATTCAAAACAATATGGGAAGAAATGCCGGATTTTATCAAAACGCCTATTCGCACCATTATCGGATTGGTCAATAAAATGATCTCTGGTATTGAGGCAGGGCTTAACGCAGTTATAGATGGAATAAATGGTTTTTCGTTTGATGTTCCTGATTGGGTTCCGGAGATTGGAGGAGAAACATTCGGATTTTCGATAGGAAAGGTTTCCTTGCCACGGATACCAGAACTAGCAAAGGGCGGCGTAGTAACACAATCCACTCTGGCCCTAATTGGTGAGAACGGAGCGGAAGCTGTCATGCCGCTGGAGCGCAATACGGCCTGGATTTCTACACTTGCGGATGATATTACAAGCCGAATGGGAGGCATTCCGGTTATTGATGTATCCATGGACATGAGCAAATACCGGTTTAATCCCATGGACATTAATGCGGATGGACTAATTACGAAATTCCAGGAAAATATGGATGTGCAGATGTCCGCCTTATCCGGCGATTTAAAGAGGCAGAACGAGCTTTTAGAAGATATTGTAACGGCGATTGATAATAAGCAGCTGCAAATCGGAGATGAAGATGTATTCAAAGCCGCACAACGAGCACAACGCAGAGAATACAGAAGAACGTTTAAAACTGGATGGGCTGGAATATAATCATTTCAGTTTAGTTTCTTTTATGGGGTGGAGTATTCTACCCCATAATCTAAATTTTCTTGATACAATTTAATAATTTTCCACTGATTTTGTTGTCCTTAACAAAATGGTCAAAGCTTGTATAAAAAAGCATACAAAACCTATTGATACAGCATTAAAATCTGCTATAATAAAGTTATTACAAAAGAAGGAGGACCTTATTATGGCGGGCAGACAAAAACTTACGTTATCAGAAAAATTAGCAAAAATCGAAAACGAGATTCGAGAGGTTGAAAATCAGTTAGATTCACTAAAGTCTCAACGCAAAGAATTACTTTCCCAAAAGGAACAGGAAGAACTGAAGGAACTATACAAAATTATTCGTAATAGCGGAAAAAGCATGTCAGAGGTAAAAGAGTTGATAATGAAGTGATGAATTGATACAAAGGAGGAGGAGTTTAATATGAAAAAGATTAGTTTAATTATGGCAGCATTGGCGGCAACATGCGCTATGGGTTTCACGGCATATGCCGGACAATGGCGGCAAGATTCAAAGGGATATTGGTATCAAAATGATGACGGCAGTTACCCGGTAAACCAATGGCAAGAAATCTCGGGCAAACAATACTACTTCGATGCAGACGGCTACATGCTGGCAGACACCACCACGCCCGATGGATATAAGGTTGGACCTGATGGAGCATGGATAGAAACTCCGTTGTTTGATTTTGATATTGATGATAGCCGTATCACGTATACCGGATACAGAACAACAGAAGATTACGAGGGAAATCCTTGCCTAGTCCTGTATTATAATTTTACGAATAAGGACAGCGAGCCGCAATCCGCCGCATTCGCAGACTTCTACATAACGGTGTTCCAAAACGGTGTTGAGTGCGATACTGCTTTTATTTGGGACGACCGTGATGGCGCGATGGATAACTACTCCAAAGACGTTATGCAAGGCACGACAATCAATATTGGTCAAGCCTACGAATTGCAGGATTTGAGCGATGTTACAATTCAGGTTAAGGAATTGTGGAACTGGACGAATCCGGCAACACAGACGGCTACGTTAAAAATCAATTAATATAAATAATTAATATACAATATAAAAACGGAGGACAAACTATGAGTGAACAAAATAAGGAAACCAAAATTTGCAAACATTGCCAAAGTGAAATACCCAAAAAGGCAAAGGTATGCCCAGTATGCCGTAAAAAGCAGGGAATCGGCTGCCTACCTATTATCATTGGAGTAATCGTAATTTTCATTTTAATTGGAGCATTAGGTAGCGGAAGGGATGATAGCGAACCAAGCTTAGCTGAGAGTAGCTCTGCCGAAATTACTGCCGATAATGACGCCGTGGAATCCGCAGAGGCTTCAGAGAAAGTTGAATCTACAGAGTCCGAAACCGAACAAAAAACTACATTCGGCATAGGTGAGACAGCCGAATTAAATGACGTTCAAGTAACTATGCTAAATTATACTGAAACTGATGGGTCCGAATTTAACAAGCCAACTGAAGGAAATGTATTTGTGATTGTGGAGTTTGAAATTGCAAATAATTCAGATTCGGAATTGGCCGTAAGCAGCATGTTAAGTTTTGACGCATATGCTGATGATTATGCCTTAAATTATTCCTTGTCTGCTACTATTGAGGCTGAATCTGGCTCACAGCTTGATGGAACAATTGCACCAGGGAAAAAGATGAAAGGAGAAATTGGATACGAGGTTCCGGCAGATTGGAGCAATATAGAGATTCACTTTACTGATAACGTGTGGAGTTCTTCTGATTTTGTTTTTGAGATTAATAAGTAATTTAATGGGCGGGGAAATCCGCCCTATTATTGTAGTTTTCATAAATATTTGGTTGATTTTTGCATAAAATGCATAAACTAAAGGGATATAATAATACTGTCGGAAGCACCCGCAAAAAGTGGGTGCTTTTTCTTTTTGCATAACCGGCCAAAATCTGATTTGGCTGCTAACCTCTCATAGTTTAGGAGGTAGATTTTTAATGCATGGATTTGAAGGATGGCTCCTCAAGATCAATGGAGTTATATTTCCAACTAAATATATCCGGGCAGAGACATATACTATTACGCCGGATCAGGAAACCGACCTGGACGACTACACAGATAATGATGGCGTATTCCATCGAAATATTCTCCCTGCAAAAGCCACTAAGATAGAATTTTCTACCCCTACAATGTGGTTGAGGGATATGGCCCAGGTATTAGCTATTCTTCCGGATAACGATGGAGACAATTCTGTTCAAATAGAATACTGGAATCCGCGAAAGCTTGGATATCAATCCGGAACAGCTTATATCCCTGATGTGTCATGGGTTCCGTATTATATAGACCCGGATAAAGGGGATATTCTATATAACGAAACTCGTTTTGCTTTTATTGAATATGGTGAGGTGAGATAGAATGCTGATAATTCCAGAAGAAATAAAAGCTTTGTTTCGGTCAGATAATAACAAACCGGAAACTCGCAAAAAATTTAAGCTTACATTTTATGACACATCAATTGATACATTGTACCCATATGAAACACTATTCCCAGAAGAGTCTTTGTTTCCGGCCGAGGGAACGGAACCTTGGCTTGTTATTGAGAACGATAGGATTGTTACGGAGTCGTTGCAAATTACAGAAGCGTTATCCAGCGATGAGGATTTGGTTTTTGGCTCTTGTGAAGGAGCAGAACTCCAGATCACCGTTGCAGATGTCACGCAGGATATCATCAATAGGGAATTTACTTTAACGGTTGAGATTGGCGGGTACGAAATGGCCCTTGGAATTTATACGGTCAAGTCATTTGTGCGCCAGTCAGATCGTAGGAAGCGGAAGATTACAGCTTATGACCGTATGAATTGGTTTAATGTGAATGTGGCGGATTGGTATAATAATTTGTCATTCCCTCTTACATTAAAGTCGTTTCGCGATTCCCTGTGTAACTATATAGGGATTCAACAAGATACGGGCTCAAGTTTATTATTTGATAATCTGCAAATAACAAAGACGATTGAGCCTGAACAGATTTCTGGGGCAGATGTCCTGAGCGCTATATGTGAGATTAACGGGTGCTTCGGACATATAGACAAAACCGGGCAATTAAAATATGTACAGCTACAACAGACCGGTCTATATCCGTCAGAAACATTGTACCCCGAAAATGACTTATATCCATCGGAATTTGGGGGGGATGGCCTTCCGACAGAAACAGTATCGACTTACAAGCAGCCAATGACATACGAAGACTATCTTGTAGACGGAATAGACAGTTTGGTTATTCGGCAGGAAGAAGGGGACGTGGGGGCTAATGTAGGTGAAGGAAATAATACATATGCCATAGAAGGTAATTTTTTGGTATATGGAAAATCAGCTCAAGAACTTTTATCTATAGCGCAATCTTTGCTACCGTATATTTCTGGAAGAGTATATCGCCCGGCCAGTTTGAATTGTAATTGTATGCCTTGGCTGGAAGTGGGTGACGCGATTATAGTTCCCACAAAAGATGATATTGTTGAAACATTTGTCATGAAGCGGACAATTTCTGGCTGCCAAGCCATGCGGGATAAGATAGAATCAACCGGAAGTCAAACCAGGGAAGAACAATTCACAATTCAGAGACAGATTACCCAGTTGGAGGGGAAATCGGCGGTAATTGTTAAAACCGTAGAAGAAGTGTCCGCAACGGTGACTGATTTGGCCGAGGAAACAGAGGCGCAGTTTGCTATTACTGCTGGTCAAATTCAAGCAGAGGTAATTGCAAGGCAAGATGGAGATAATCAACTTTCTAGCACAATGACTCAAACAGCGACAGAGATAAGGTCAGAGGTAAGCGATACAGCTGCTGAATTACAAAGTCAAATTACGCAAAATGCAAATCAAATTTTGCTTAAAGTGAGCAAGGGAGAGGTGTCTTCGCAACTTTCTGTCGAAACCGGACAAGTGACTATTTCTAGTAATCGCCTTGTGGTAAATAGTACAAATTTCAAACTTGACGCAAATGGAAATGCCACTTTTTCTGGCGCAATCACTGGCGGAACAATTAATGTTGCGAATGGAAAGTTCCAAGTGGATGCAAGCGGAAATGTGAACTTAAAGGGCGCTAATTTGGATGGTTGTTTAAATACCGGAACTATGGGAGCCGATGTAATCCACTGCAATAATTTAGATGTTTCTGGACCAATAACATGTGACGGCGGGATTAGCACAACCTTTGTATATGCTCCATCAGGAGATAGTTCGTTTGGCGAAATCTATTTACAAGATAGCTTCTGGGATGGATGGAGCGTTACGGCAGAAGTGGAATTGCTTCATGATACAGTATTTTATGGGTCTGATAAAACCATCAAAAAGGATATACGTGATCTATCCGGGCTAGCGCTTGACTTTGTTCTAAAATCAAGGCCAGTATCATTTAGATATATAAAAAACGATGAAGAAAGCATAGGATTTATAGCTCAGGAAGTAATAGAAATTCAGAATCAAATAGGTTCGAATTATCCCTTGGTATCTAAAGACAGACACACATCAAAATATCGAATTGAATACAATAGGTATATCCCTATCTTAGTATCAGCAATTCAAAACTTGCAAAAACAATTAAACGAATTAAAGGATAGTATATATGAAAACAATAACATATAAATATGAATCCATGGTCAGGGCCGGACAGCTACTAAATTCATTAGTAGTGTCTGGCTCTTCTAATTTCCGGGCGCTGGCAGAAATAGCAAATATCCTTGATTCCGGTACTCTGGGAGAAACTTTCGAAAAGGAGGACAAAACCGATGGCGGCAATATGGGACAGCAAAAAATACAATCGGATAAATTGGCAAAATAGACCGTCTACGGCTACGGCGTTAGGTGCGACCAATCTTAATAAAATCGATGTGTTTTGTAATGACGTAGATAATGCATTGATTCAAATGGACGCCGGGAAATTAAACATTGAGACAGCGAACTCTATGCTGGCAAGCGTGTCATTTGATTCTGAAACGGGTAAATTTACGTTCAAGGAATTAGATGGAACCACATATGAGTATGACCTTAATCTCGAAAAGATTCCTGTATCGTTCACATTGACCGAAGATGGCATTTTGACAATGACTACCGAGGACGGCACACAATGGACATGTAATATTGCAGACCTCATTAAAGATTATGTATTCGATGACTCCGATACCATTGCTTTTGAAAAGGAATTTGTAGAAGAAGATGACGAGGGCAAAGGCTCCTACCATGTAACCGCTAGTGTAAAAGCAGGAAGTATAAACGAGTCACATTTAGACCCAGATTATCGGTCGGATATTTTAACGTATAAGAATCAAGCGCTGACAGCAGCTAATGATTCTTTGACATATTCGAAAGATTCAAAAAGATGGGCAGTGGGCGATGCCGAGTACGAAGGAAGCGCAACTGACAATAGTAAATATTATAAGGAACAAGCCGAGGTGGCCAAAGCGGCAGCCGAACAAGCGAGAGATGAAGCACAGGCGGCAACCGGAGCGGTGGTTATGGCTCCTGGCGTTCTTGGCGTTGGTAAGCCGGATAACACAACAATAGAGGTTGCATCAGATGGAACAATCAGCGCCAAAGAAGCCACAAGCACTTCCCCCGGTATTTCAAGACCTGATGGGACAACGCTCGGCGTTGAAGAAGGCGTTATGAAAATGATTGCTGACGCAACGTCCTTACTGATAACAGATAATCAGGAGCTAGTGGTAGAAAAGGTTGGAGATGTGGCGCAAAAAACTACCACTCAATTATTAATTGATACTATAGCGCAGAAAGTAGCCAATGAACTGGTGACAAATTCGGCATTGACCACTACGCTGGCAAATTATGTTACAAAGGCCATGATGTCTAATGTGCAGGTAAATGACCAAAACAAGGTGCCGACATCTTCGCTGGCATTCTCGATGAATCAGGCGATCATTGAACTAAATAGAAAATTTAGAGCAAAGAGATTTGTCCCATCCCTTTATGCTTGAAGAAGCTTGGATTTGGGAAGATGATGATCGCGATAATGATGTAATTCGAGAGGAAATGCAAACAAAGGTTTTTCAGGGCGAAATCGAATTGATAGATTTTGGTGACTGTGATTGCTATAACTTGATTGTTAGTGGAAAATGCCGCGGAGAAGTTTGGAATTTCTCGGATGTAGGCGTTCAGCCTTGTTGTGAACGACAGGATTTTTTGGGATGGTTTGAGTTATGGTTAGACTATCAAGATAAAACGGACTATTTCAAAGACTATGTATATGAAGAAGATTAACAATTCCCATTTATCGGTGAGAAAGAAACGGAGGTGAGTGCATGGCAAAGTTAAAATCTATCGCTTTTGCCGTCGGAATTATGCTGCTGATCGGGGCGGTGCTATGCCTTTATTTCAGCTTGCGGAACCTGTCCTCTATCCGGCCTGCGTCAGCCTATGAGGACATGGGTGTTCATACCTTTGTGCCGGAGGAAGTTTATCCCGTACAGAGAGAGAACCACGCTACCGGGCGGCAGAAGCGCAACCACCCCACCACGACCGTTTACATCGTGCGCTATCGGGCAGAGGACGGGAGCGGCTATCAGTACAAGTACGAGTCTGGCTCTGTGGAAAGCACCGCACAGAGTATTTTGGAAGCGGACGAGCCGATAGAGCGCCGTGTTCTGTCCATCCCTGATGAGGACGGCTACATCACCATCGGCGCAGACGAAACCGCACAGACCTACGAAACCAGACAGAAGCGCACCTATTGGACGATTGCCGGGGTATCTGCGGCCTATCTGCTGGTATGGCTTGCGGTCAATGGGCTGCTGCTCTATAAACGGCGCAAAAGAATGTAAACCAATTTAGCTTCTTGCCGGGAATGAAAAAGGTAATCCGCCGCAAAACGGAAGAATAAACGAAGCGACAAATCGGAAGTTGGCAAGATAAAGAGGATGGAATAAAACAAAATGGAAGGCGGAAAATTTGATTTCAAAAAGGCGCAGCGGGAATTGATCCGCAAGGAACTGCGACCTATCCTATACGAATATGGATTTGTCTTGTGCGGCCCGACCGCATATATCAGAGAGCGCGGCGGCCTGCTGCAGGAATTTTATTTCAAGGTCGAGGTCAGTAAGCTGCGCCCCTGGGTAAGCTATCGCCCAGTGTTTGATGCGCGGCCCATCGTGAGCTTTGGCTCGGATGGGCCGAACGGCGCAAAGTATGAGAACCCATATAGAGGGTTTCGTTGGTGTTCTATCGATTACTGGTATACGGAGGACGATGTGCTGAAAGAAAAATATTACCAGCGCCAGTTTCTCCCCCAATTTGAAGCGTTAAAAAGCAGTATCGTAAACGGTCTGCTACCCGAGATGGACGCGATGCGTTCACTGGATGATTTTATACAGCTTTACGAGTCGTGTGGGAAACTGTTTGGAGAACCGATTCGCCACTACGATATATCCCACACATATTTTCCATTTATATCCGGTGTACATGGAGCCTCGGGGAAGAAGCGGATGGAATTGATCCTTTCAGAAATGGGCGGGACTTGGCTACCTACCCTTCCCAAAATCGTAAAGAAATATTTGGAGTCACATATGGGTGGGATGGATACGGACAGCGAGGCGGACAGGATATTCCATGCGTATTGCAATCAAGTGCGAATAGCGTATAAACTTGATGTTAAATGACAAAATAAGATACTCCGTTTTATGATACGACAATTCCCGTTTGTCGGGGAAATAGCAAAGCCAGCCGAGCCAGTCAACGGTCAAGATGAACGGGCTGTGCCCGCCGTTGACAGCCCCGCCCGCCTTTGCTGACAGGAAATCAAGGGAGCAACATCCTAAAATGCTGTCGCTCCCGACCATGATGGGAATAAATGTAGAAAAAGCACTATGAAATACCCCGCAAGTGCTACAATTAATATTTTATGTAATTTGAAGTTCGTGAGGTGATGGAATGAGTAAAATAGATGAATTTGAACAAAAAATCATCAAGCACGGAATGACCGATGAAGATTTTCTTGAATATGGAAAGTTGTTAAAACGAGTTCGAGGCAATCTTCTAAAACGCCAACATTGTTATACAACAGCCATTCAATTCTCCGATGAATATGCTGAACAGGCTGTTAAGTTAATACAATATGGACTTGAAAACTTTGAAGATGGCTGGTTTTCCACATACACCTCTTATTTGTATATAGGACATATCTATGAAAAAGCAAGAAATTATCGAAAGGCTTACGAATCCTATTTGTTAGCGAAAGATGCCCTTGAATTAAACCGAGAAGAATATGTAAATGAACTGTCCAAAGATCTTTTATGGGTGAAACTGCATATAGATTCCTTTTGTTACTCAGCCGAACTGGAAGATTATTACTCTTGTTATTTAGCAACTGATGAGTTTTCAAGAGCATTTGTAAACAGTGAATTTAGATTAGCTGTTGCGAACATCATAATTTCTTTACATCACGGAAGGACTGATGAAGCCAAAAGGTCGCTTGCCATCGCAAAAGAAATATGCGAACCACATTATAGGGGGAAATTGCATAGTATTCTTGCAAAACACAAATATTACGAATCACTAAATGCAACACCCGAATCAATTACATTTGTTAAAAGTATTCAGATATAAATTACTGTTTTCTGCTGATATAAATTGAATATCGACCAAGCGGCAACACCACAGATTTTTTGAAATCCGTGGTGTTTTTTTGCGCCCATTTTTGGCAGAACAGGCAAGGCGGTGGTGTTAAGAGTGAACAGGAAAATTTTCTGTCTGCCCGGTTGCCAATTCTCGTTTTTTTGTATTACAGAGAGTGAAAAAGGCTTTCTCCGGCATCAGGTAGGAAGTTCGGTGTCTGTCGCCATTTTAGCGAAAACGGGCAGGAATGTCCTTTGCCGGATTATTAGTAGCAGAAAAAGAAAAGCAGCTTGCCAAAACCGGCTCTTGATGAACGAGTAGTAGGCAAAGGAGAAATGAATTTTTCTGGTTGCGATTTTCCGAAAAAGTGGCGGACGGAAGTGAGAGGAAGTTTGCAGTCACGGAGAGCAAGTTTCTACCACGGTGCCAAAATCCGCAATTCTGCGGTTTTGCCCCTCGCGGGAAACTTGTTGGGGAGTGC
>ENA-OWOC01000148-OWOC01000148.1-gut-metagenome-genome-assembly--contig:-NODE-148-length-30027-cov-5.770551_pt1 | contig 30027 bp, 23 predicted proteins | sample MGYA00248245_ERZ651791 | MGnify/ENA primary metagenome ERZ651791 (study PRJEB26908, sample SAMEA4031703) | gut metagenome | biome: gut; feature: normal infant; material: stool | place: China | collected 2015...
TCCGTCCCGGTTGGGGCAGGTCATGCCCCCGTCCAAGGAAAGCTTGTACAGCTTTTTCCCGAAACGCTGCTGCAGGTCCCAGCTAAGGGAGTGGAAGGGGAGTCCGCCCCACTGGATCTTCCGGGAGGAAGCCTTATCCGATTTCATGGTGGTAGGTGTCCAGAAGCTGTTTCTTCATATGCCACAGCTGGTTGGATAAGTCCACATGTACCGTGTGGGGGTTGACCAGGCGGCGGGATTCATCCCACAGGGTATCCAGCTCTTTTTTGCAGTAGGACTGGATCTCCATTACCTTCGGAGAATGATAAACGCATTTGCCGCCTAAAAATACCGGGATCAGCAGTTCCCGCAGGGTATAGGTGCCGGGGGCCAGGAAGGTCTTCTTCCATGTCTGGATGGGGTCAAAGAGGAGAAGAGAGTTTTCCGTGCTGAATTTTTCTCCCACCAGGCAGATCAGGTCCGCGATGATCTTTCCGGTGTCCTTGCTGTAGATCCGCTGAATGGTCTTGTTGCCCGGGTTCGTAATCTTTTCCGCATTCTCCGACAGCTTGATCTTGGGAATAAAGCCGTCCCCGTTTTTCTCCTTGACAGCGGCCAGTTTGTAAACGCCTCCGAAGGAGGGGCAGTCTTTGGAGGTGATCAGGTTGGTCCCCACGCCCCAGGAGTTAATGGCAGCTCCCTGGGCCTTCAGGCTGCTGATCAAATCCTCATCCAGATCGTTGGAGGCAGAGATGACGGCATCGCTGAAGCCGGCTTCATCCAGCATCTGTTTGGCCTTTTTGGACAGATAAGCCAAATCGCCGCTGTCCAGACGGATTCCGTAGAAGGTCAAGGGGATTCCTGCTTCCCGCATTTCCTTAAATACCTGGATCGCGTTGGGAACGCCGGAATTTAAGGTGTCGTAGGTATCCACCAGAAGGATGCAGGCGGAGGGATAAATTTTGGCGTAGGTGCGGAAGGCGGTGAGCTCATCCGGGAAGCTCATGATCCAGCTGTGGGCGTGGGTGCCCTTGACGGGGACATCGAACATCTTGCCGGCCAGGACATTGGAGGTTCCGATGCATCCGGCGATCATGGCGGCTCTTGCGCCGTAGATGCCGGCATCCGGCCCCTGGGCTCTGCGGAGTCCGAATTCCATCACACCGTCTCCCTTTGCTGCGTGGATGACCCGGGCGGCCTTGGTGGCAATTAAGCTCTGATGGTTGATCAGGGTTAAAAGAGCAGTCTCGATCAGCTGGGCCTGCATGATCGGGGCAACTACCTTTACCAGGGGTTCCCTTGGAAATACCACCGTTCCCTCGGGAATGGCGTAGATATCACCGGTAAAGCGGAAGTCCCGGAGATATTCCAGAAAGTCCTCGTCAAAAAGCTTCAGGCTGCGCAGATAGGCGATGTCGTCGCTGGAAAAGCGAAGATTTTCGATGTACTCAATCACCTGCTCCAGCCCTGCGCATATGGCAAAGCCGTTGCCGTGGGGATTGTTGCGGTAGAACATGTCAAAGACTACGGTTTCATTTGCGTCCTTTTCCTTAAAATACCCCTGCATCATGGTGAGCTCGTAAAGGTCCGTCAGCAAGGTCAGGTTCTTGTGCTCCATATTTTCCATTTTGATTTCCTCCGTCTGTATTTTACCTGAAGATGGGAGGGGCAAAAGACTGTATGCAGGCAGGCCCGCATGAGATTTTTAGCCTTTTGACCCTGGCATTACTTGAATTTTGTAGTAGTATATCATAAATTTTACAAAAAACAATATAATTGATAAAAAAATAACAATCTTTGAATTTCATTGACAGCAGGGACGGGATATGCTAAATTAGTATCCAGCACAAATGCAATGAAGGGAAATAGTAAGCAGACCCGATCCTTCAGAGAGCCGGCGGATGGTGTGAGCCGGTGGAGAGAGCCGGCCCAACTGGTCCCGGAGCAGCCTGCCGAACGGAAGACAAGTAGGACAGGACGGAACCCCACCGTTACAGGGAGTTAAGGGCATGCGCTCCTGTTCCTGGGAGCAGCGTGAAACAGAGTGGTACCGCGCGGGACTTTGGCCTGCGTCTCTTGTAACAGATAAGAGACGCAGGCTTTTTGTTTACCGGCACGGTCCCGAACACGAATTTGGAGGAACGAAAGCAATGGCAACGCAGTACAACCACAGCGCCATCGAGAAGAAATGGCGCGAAAACTGGGAGAAGCATCCCATCAACGTCAACGACGGGAAAAAGGAAAAATACTATTGTCTGGATATGTTTCCCTACCCATCCGGCAGCGGACTTCACGTAGGACACTGGAGAGGATACGTGATCTCCGATGTATGGAGCCGCTACCAGCTGCTGAAGGGCAAATACGTGATCCATCCCATGGGCTGGGATGCCTTTGGACTTCCGGCGGAGAACTACGCCATTAAGATGGGCGTTCATCCGGCTAAGTCCACAGCGGAAAACATCAAGAATATCAAACGCCAGATCCAGCAGATCGCAGCAATCTACGACTGGGATATGGAGGTCAACACAACGGATCCCTCCTTCTATAAATGGACTCAGTGGATTTTTGTCCAGATGTTCAAGCACGGCCTGGCCTATGAGAAGGAGTTCCCCATCAACTGGTGTCCTTCCTGCAAGACCGGCCTGGCAAATGAGGAGGTAGTCAACGGCTGCTGCGAGCGCTGCGGCACTCCCGTAACCAAGAAGAACCTCCGCCAGTGGATGTTAAAGATCACCGCTTACGCAGAGCGTCTGTTAAATGATCTGAATAAGCTGGACTGGCCGGAGAAGGTTAAGAAGATGCAGACCGACTGGATTGGAAAATCCTACGGCGCTGAGGTGGATTTCCCCATCGACGGCAGGGAGGAGAAGATTACGGTCTACACCACAAGACCGGATACCCTCTACGGCGCAACCTTCATGGTGCTGGCACCGGAGCATCCTTTGGCAAAGAGCCTGGCCACCGATGAGACCAGAGAGGCAGTTGAGAAATATATCTTCGACTCCTCCATGCGCTCCAACGTGGACCGGATGCAGGCCAAGGAAAAGACCGGCGTATTTACCGGAAGCTATGCCATCAACCCCTTAAACGGCGCCAAGACGCCCATCTGGCTGTCCGACTATGTGCTGGCAGATTACGGAACCGGCGCCATCATGTGCGTGCCTGCACACGATGACCGTGACTTTGAGTTTGCCAAGAAGTTCGGTCTTCCCATTGTCCAGGTAATTGCCAAGGACGGCAAGGAAATTGAAAATATGACGGAAGCCTACACGGAGGCCAGCGGCATCATGATTAATTCCGGCGAATGGAACGGAATGGAATCCGCTGTTCTGAAAAAGGAAGCTCCCCATATGATCGAGGAGAAGGGCTTTGGCCGCAAGACCGTCAATTATAAATTAAGAGACTGGGTATTCTCACGTCAGCGTTACTGGGGAGAACCCATCCCGATCATCCACTGTCCCAAGTGCGGCTGCGTTCCCGTACCGGAGGAGGAGCTGCCCTTAAAGCTTCCGGAGGTGGAGAGCTATCAGCCCACAGGTACCGGAGAATCTCCTCTGGCAGCCATTGACGACTGGGTCAACTGCACCTGCCCGGTATGCGGCGCTCCCGCGAAGCGTGAGACCAACACCATGCCCCAGTGGGCAGGCTCTTCCTGGTACTTCCTGCGGTATGTGGACAATCACAACGACAAGGAGCTGGTATCCAGAGAGAAGGCAGACAAGTACCTGCCGGTGGATATGTATATCGGCGGCGTAGAGCATGCGGTCCTCCATCTGCTCTACTCCAGATTCTACACCAAGTTCCTCTGCGACATCGGCGTCATTGACTTTGACGAGCCCTTTACCAAGCTGTTCAACCAGGGCATGATTACCGGAAAGAACGGCATCAAGATGAGCAAGTCCAAGGGCAATGTGGTTTCACCGGATGATCTGGTAAGAGATTATGGCTGTGATTCCCTGCGGCTCTATGAGCTTTTCGTAGGACCGCCGGAGTTGGATGCAGAGTGGGATGACCGGGGAATTGAAGGTGTTTCCCGTTTCCTGAACCGTTTCTGGAATCTGGTGATGGACAGCAAGGACAAGGACATCGAGCCCACCAAGGAGATGCTGAAGATCCGCCACAAGCTGGTTTACGACATTGAGCAGAGATTCAACCAGTTCAGCCTGAACACCGTTGTTTCCGGCTTTATGGAGTACAACAACAAGCTTATCGACCTGGCCAAGAAGGAGGGAGGGATCGACAAGGAGACCCTGAGAACCTTCGTGATTCTGCTGGCTCCCTTTGCGCCCCATATGGGTGAGGAGCTTTGGCAGCAGCTGGGCGGAACCGACAGCGTGTTCCACACTTCCTGGCCGGAGTTTGACGAGGAGGCTATGAAGGACGACGAGGTGGAGATTGCGGTTCAGGTCAATGGAAAGACCAGAGCGGTCATCAGCCTGCCGGCAGACGTAGCCAAGGAGGAAGCCATTGCAGCAGGAAAGGAAGCGGTGGCGGACCGGCTGAACGGAACCGTGGTAAAAGAAATTTATGTGCCTGGCCGGATTATCAATCTGGTGGTAAAAGGCTGATCAATCAAATGAAAAGAGATTTTCGGAGCTTTCCGGAAATCTCTTTTTTAAGAAAGATCAAAATCGTAAGAATATTTTCCTATATTTTTCCACCGTTTTCCCGTATAATGGAAACCAGTAAAAGGCTTAAAAAATCAGAAAAACAGAGGAACAGAAAAATGATGAAGAGAAGATATGGAATGGCAGCTGTTCTGGGGCTGGCAGCGGCGGCCTCCATAACGACTTGCAGCTTTGGCGCAGGTCAGGTAAAACAGGATGATGCGATGACGGGACCGGGCATTGTCATGGCGGAGGAGAAAACCCAAAAAGTTCCGGTAAGGGACGGGCAGATCATCCCGGAAAATCTGGAAGCTGCAAAGGAGGCGGACCAGATGATCGTGGTAGTGGGGACCGGCGGATGCAATGCGGATGTATTCTACTACCAAAAGGATGAACAGGAGAACTGGGGCCTGACCTGGCAGGAGGCCGGGATCGTAGGCAGAAATGGAATCACAGCGGACAAGACGGAGGGGGACGGCAGGACTCCTTCCGGAACCTACGCCTTTACCCTGGCCTTTGGATTGCTGGAAAACCCCGGTTCCATTCTCCCGTACCATTTGATCCAGGCGGGTGATTATTGGGTAGATGACCCGGCAAGTCCCCATTATAATCAGCTGGTGAATACTGCTAAAACTCCTGTGGACTGGAATTCCGCGGAAAATCTGCCGGCCTGTTCGCCCTATTACAATTACGCTCTGGCATTAAATTACAATGAAGACTGCGTTCCGGGAAAAGGATCGGCCATTTTCCTGCACTGCTATACAGCCAGCCCGGACAATGGTTCCGCAGGCTGCATCCGCCTTCCCCAGGAACGGATGGAGCAGCTGCTTCAGGCGGTTACGGAGAATACCAGGATTGTGATCGCACAGGATTTGGAAAGCCTGAAGTGACAGAGACAGCAGAAGCTGGCAGGAGAGCGCGGATCAGCGCCTTCCTGCCAGCTTTTTTGACAGAAGCCGGAGGGTTTCCACTTTCTTTTTTTCGCTTGGTCCCATGGAAGCGGTGAGGACGGAAACGATCAGGCTGGTTTCCTGGTCGTCAAAGCGCAGTCCCTGGGCGGCGGCCTTCTGATTCAGAGAGAGAATGGCATTGAGCAGATTGGTTTTCTCTGTTTTTGCGATCTGTCCGGCGAACTCCTCCAAAAGCCGGATCTTTCTGGGGTCCATAGATTGAAGTCTGGGGTCTGATTTCCAGTCGGAAGTCATCAAGGCAGCTGCTCCTTTCTAAAGTTTGTGTGAATTGCCGGTTAGCTGGAGCCCATGGTCTGAAGAGTCTGCATCAGCAGCTGAATGGTTTCCAGGCGGGACTGCTGTTCCGGGCTCAAAAGCCGCATGAGCTGTTCCATAGGCGTCTGGCCGTCCATCAGATTCTGTGCCATATCGATTACCTCCCGCTCTCTGGGATTCCCGTAGGGACGGATGGCTTTCAGCATTTCCTTTGGGGAGCCGTTTTTGGGAGGTGCGTCCAGGGAGCAGACTCCCAGGGAGGCGGTTTCCTCATCAGAAAACAGGCGATAGGTGCGTCTCAGTTCCTGGAATTTGACTGCCAGGGACAGGGCCCGCTGCTGGGGAATGCTGAGAAATGGCAGAGCCGCTTTCAGCATCTGCAGCCGGTGGTCTCCGATCAGGTAATCCAGGTCTGTCAGTTTATAGGAATCGGTTTGATTCATCCTCATACCGGCCTTTCAAGATCCTTTGATGAATGTATATGAAGGGAAGAACGAAAACATGACGGTTTTCAGAAAAGGCGGGGCCGCCTGGTGCCGGAATGCATATGATATAGGGTAGAGAGTATTCAAATCCTGTTGAAAAATGAAAGGAACGGATGAGCATGCGTTGCAGATTAATTATAGAAGGAAACAGCGTGTATGAGATTGATGAGGAATGCGCTTACAGAAAAAAAGAGGGACAAAAGGGAGGCTTTTCAGGGAAAAACGGGACAGGTAAGTCCTCTCCAAGGCCGGAGGGCGGAAATGTGTCCGCGCTTACAGGCAAATAGAAAAGGCAGGTGAGAAAATCACCTGCCCCTTTCAGATGAGCCTTGGATCAGCAGCAGAAGAAGCCGCCGCCGTTATTTCCGCCGCCGCAGCAGCAGAGGATGAGAATGAGCCAGATTAAATCACAGCCGCAGTTGTTATGTTCAAAGCATCCTCCGTTTCCTCCTCCGCAGCAGCAGCACAGAATCAGGATCAGCCAGATCAGGTTGCATCCGTTTCCTCCTGCCCCGCATCCACATCCACAATCGCATCCGCAGTTGGTAGCCGCTACATCACTCATGTTTAAGTTCCTCCATAAAAATGATTGATTACAATGTATCATATGAATACCGGCTTGGCTGAGTTTCAGAAAATTGAAAAAAATAAAAGTTTTTCTTGGTAGGAATAGGAAAGTGTAGTATAATCGCCATAAAAAGCAATTGGAATGAAAGGAAAAGAGGAGAGCGCAATGGACCGTACACGTCTTTATTATCAGCTTCCATACGTTAAGACATTTATGGGAGTGGTGGAAACTTGTGAGCCTTCGGACAAAGGGGACTGGGTGGTGACCCTGAACCGGACCGGCTTTTACCCGGAGGGAGGCGGACAGCCTTCTGATACGGGGACTCTGGGACAGGTACCGGTGCTTTATGTGTGGGAAAAGGGAGATCAGGTATACCACCGTGTGGCGGCCCCGCTTCAGACCGGGCAGCTGGTAGAAGGAGTAATCGACTGGGAGCGCCGTTATGACCATATGCAGCACCATACGGGGGAGCACATTCTGTCCGGGCTGATCCATGGAAAATACGGATACGACAATGTGGGCTTTCATATGGGTGAGCAGGCGGTTACCATTGATTTTAATGGTGTGCTGACCTGGGAGCAGTTAGAAGAGCTGGAAGAGGAGGCCAACCAGATCGTGTGGGACAATGTGCCGGTACAGGAAGCTTTTCCGGGGCCGGAGGAGCGGGAACGCATGGAGTACCGCAGCAAAAAGGAACTGACCGGGGATGTGCGGATTATTACGATTCCGGGAGCTGATGTGTGTGCATGTTGCGGAACCCATGTTGAAAACACGGGAGAAGTGGGCATGATCAAAGTGACGGGGATGATCCACTATAAAGGCGGCGTGCGGATCTCCATTCTCTGCGGGAGAAAGGCTTTGCTGGACTACCGCAGGAGGGTTCATCAGGACGCCAGGATTTCCAGCCTGCTCTCTGCCAGGGAGGATCAGCTGGCGGAGGCGGTGGAGCGCCTGAAGGAGGAAAATGCTGGTATGCAGGCCCGGACCGCTCAGATTCGCAAGGAGTATTTTCAGCTGAAGACGGAGAGCCTTCAGGAGAAGTCCGGACCGCTGGCTCTGGTCCAGGAGGGGCTGGAACCGGCCTCCCTCCGCCAGCTGGCCACCATGCTTTTTAAGCAGGGCAGAGGGGATGTCGTTTTGGTCCTCTCTCCGGGCAGCCAGGCGGGAAGCTTCTTCTATGTAATTGGAAGCGACAAGCAGGACGTACGTCCTCTGGGAAAAGAATTAAACCGCATTTTAAACGGACGGGGCGGAGGAAGCGCCCAGATGGTCCAGGGGACATTTGAGAAAAATGCGGAGGAGATCATAAAAGAATTTATGCAGGAGGCAGGGAAAGGGCGTCCGGAATAAATACATCCGGGCCAGCCTTCGGAAAGGAAAAGCTGGATGGAATTAAATCGGGATACAATCAGAAAAATTCAGGGGCTGGTTCTGTTTACGGTGGTCGTAGTGGTGGCTGGCGTGAATTACCGGCGTCTTCTGGTACTGTTGGGGCGGCTGCTGCACATTGGAGGGCCTTTCATTATCGGCGGAGTGATCGCGTTTATTCTCAATGTGCCGATGAGGCGGATTGAGGCCCATCTTCCTGTGTCGGAGAAACACAGAAAAATCCGGCGTCCCATCAGCCTCTGTCTTTCAATTTTGCTGGTTGCGGGAATTCTGTTTCTGGTATTTTTTGTGGTGGCACCGGAGCTGTTTCGGACGCTCTGGTCCCTGCAGAGCAGCATCCCCCTGTTTTTTGCCGGCATCCAGAGGGGAGCGGAACAGCTGTTTGCCAGCTATCCGGAGATTTTGGATTACATTTCCGGCATCTCCATTGACTGGGAACAGATTTTAACCAATCTGGTGACTTTTTTGAGAAGCGGGGCAGGGACCATGCTGAACACTACCTTCTCAGCAGCTGTTTCCATCGCATCCGGAGTAACCAATTTCTCCATTTCCTTTATCTTCTCCATCTACATTCTGATGCAGAAGGAAACCTTGAAACGGCAGGTGGAAATGCTTTTGAGGGCATTTCTTCCGGAGAAACCGGTAGAGCGGATTCTTTACATCGCCAGGCTCTCGGAAAAAATATTCTCCAGTTTTCTGACGGGGCAGTGCCTGGAGGCGGTGATCCTGGGAACCATGTTTTTTGTCACGCTGTCGGTGATGAAACTGCCCTATGCGCTGCTGATCGGCGTGCTGATTGCGTTTACGGCGCTGATCCCTATATTTGGGGCCTTTATCGGTCTGGGAGTGGGAGCTTTCCTGATGCTGATGGTAAGCCCGACCAGCGCGCTGATTTTTGTCATTACCTTTTTTGTCCTTCAGCAGATTGAAGGGAATCTGATCTACCCCCATGTGGTGGGAAACTCCGTGGGACTTCCCTCAATCTGGGTGCTGGCGGCAGTGACCATCGGCGGAAGCCTGATGGGAGTAGTGGGAATGCTGATCTTTATTCCGCTCTGCTCCGTGCTGTACGCTCTGTTGAGAGAGGCGGTTCACAAACGGCTGGATGATCAAGCAAAGAACAAAAAAAGCGCCTGAAGCAGGCGCTTTTTTTGAGAAAGCACGGCGGGAATTACTCGCCCTGATACATGTATTTGATCAGACGCTCGATGTCCTCCTTGTCGTGGGCAACTAAATCCAGCTCTTTAATATATCCGTTGGAGAACAGGGTAGCCATGGACAGGTACTGGGTCAGCTTGGATTTCAGGTTGATGCGGTCTCCCTCGGGGGATACCAGTTCTACTCTGCCCTTGCACTGGTCGATCACATTAAAAAATTTCTCCACATTATCAATGTTTTGGATCTTCATGATTAACTCCTCCTCATTTTTGATCTGATCGTTATGAATGTACCTCTATCATAGCAAAGGCCCGGCCGGGACACAACCAGAATTTTGCTGAAAAATCGGAAAAAAACCATAGCGTTTTAAGCTTTTCTCCGCAGAATGTCGATATTTTCCAGAAGGGACTCGTCAATTCTCAGATTGCCCCGCCCTACGCCGATGGCGATTTTGGGTTTGTTGGAGCCGTGAAAATCGGAACCGCCTGTGGGAAGAAGATTGAACGAACGGGCCAGATCCAAAAGTTTCCGGACGTCCAGACTGTTGTGGGAGGAATGGTAGACCTCGATCCCCTCCATACCCCAGGACTTCATGGAAGATACAAGCTGGGACAACCTGGCATCCCCCAGCTTGTACTGCATGGGATGGGCCAGAGAAACGAAAGCGCCGTTGGCCTTCAGGGTCTGAACTACGGTCCGGGGGTCCGGAGCCTTTTTGGGCGGACAGTATTTGCCTCCGTACTGCAGATACTTTTGAAAGGCCTGGTCCATGGAAGGACTGTATCCCAGGCTTACCAGTGCCCGTGCCACATGGGCTCTGGTGATAACGGTATGGGGGTTGGAACCGGTCAGTATTTCCATGGGGAGGTGGATGCCGGCATCTTCAAAGCGCCTCAGCATTTCTTTATTCCGTTCCTGGCGGATGGCGGAGAAATGCTTTAGGGCAGCCAGAAAGTCCGGATCATCCGGACGGACAAAAAGCCCCAGAATGTGAATTTCCGTTCCCTCATAGATGCTGGAGAGCTCGATGCCGGGGATTACCCGAACGCCGTTCTCCTGTCCGGCTTTCAAAGCTTCCGCAACGCCGCTCACGGTGTCGTGGTCCGTCAGGGCGATGGCTTTCAGGCCGGCTTTTTTTGCAAGCTCCACCACCTGGGAGGGGGAACAGGTGCCGTCGGAGGCGGTGGAGTGTACATGCAGATCGATCATAGCCATAAAAATGTCACCTTTCGAAATAGTTTTGTAATATTTATAACAGTAATTTGACTTTATAGTAACACGTTTTTCATAATAAGTAAATTTACGGGAAAAAAAATAAAAAACCAGTTCCATTTCGTTTAAAGTATGCTATACTACAATCTGTGAACCTGGAGGCGGCATAAATCTGCCTCCGGTGTCTGGATAAAATGAGCAGAAAAATAGATATGGGTGATTAGAGAATGAATCAGTTGGAAAGAGAGAGCAGAAGAAGGACCTCCTCCGGCAGGAGCCAGGGCAGAAGCAGTGATAGAAGTACATCTTACCGGAAATCCGAGTCGGGGAGCAGAAACCGAAGAACTTCCCAGAGCAGCCGTTCGGGCAGTTCCTACAGCTACAGGACCGGAAGCCACAGGAGAAGGAAAGGGCCGGATTACCGCCTGATTGCCATAGTGGGCGTGATCCTCATCGTCGTCATTGCATGCATCGTGTTTGTGGTGCAGGCCACCAAAAGCGGTGAGGGGACGGATGCAAGCCAGGAATCCGTAACAGAGACCGCCATGGAGAAGCAGGTAACAGTGGACGGAGTGGAGATTACCGGAATGTCCCGGACGGAGGCAGAGGCCGCTATCCTGGCGAAATATCCCTGGTCCATGACCGTTACCTACGGGGAGGAGGTCTACCAGGTTGCAGATTTGATGGCAGAGAAGGTGGACAGCCTGCTGGATGAGATTTATACGGGAGACCCCAAGGAGAGCTACAGCCTGGATACCACCGGACTGGAGGAAGCCATTGCTGCCGAGGCGGCTGCGGCTGCGGCAAAATGGGATAAATCTCCCAAGAACGGATCGATTCAGAGCTTTGATAAAGAGAGCGGCAAGTTCGTCTTCGCCGGAGAGGAGACCGGCTTTGCCATAGACCAGGAGAAGCTGGCGCAGGATATTCAGTCCGCTTTGGATGAACGCCGGTTTGATGCAGCCATCGAGGCCACAGGCAGCGAGGTGCAGCCGGAGATTTCCGAGGCCAGTGCAAAGGATCTGTATAAGACCATCAGCACCTTTACGACCACCACCACGGCCAATGCAAAGCGGAATACCAATGTCCGTCTGGCGGCAGAGGCGATCAACGGCACGGTGATCCAGCCGGGAGGAGAGTTCTCCTTCAATGAAACCGTGGGACAGCGGACGGAGGCCAAGGGCTACCAGTCAGCGGCTGCTTACAGCGGCGGAGAGGTGGTCCAGGAGACAGGAGGCGGCGTGTGCCAGGTATCCAGTACCTTGTACAATGCAGTGGTGCGCGCGGGCATGAAGATCAGCTACCGCCGTTCTCATACCTTTGAACCTTCCTATGTAACTCCTGGTCAGGATGCCACCGTCAGCTGGGAGCTGCCGGACTTTAAGTTCGTGAACACCTCTAAAGCAGCTATTGGACTGAAAGCAAGCTACAGCAATCAGAAGATGACTGTTTCCGTCTATGGAATTCCGGTTCTGGACGAGGGCGTGACCATTGACCTGAAATCGGAGCAGACGGAAACCCTTCCGCCGCCGGCCCCCACCTATGAGGAGGATCAGACTCTCCAGATCGGGGAGGAGAAGGTAAAGAGCGCCGGGACCAGCGGAAGCCGTTGGGTAACCTATAAAATTACCTACAAAGACGGGGTGGAGGTCAGCCGCGAGACAGACCACACCACCACCTATAAAGGACATGCACCGGTGATTCTGCGCAACACCTCAGGTGTGGTCCTGACGCCGGATGAGACCACTACCGGAACGGAGACTGTAGTTTCCACGGTGGACGGAATGCCGGATGATTATGTTCCCGGTGAGACCACTGCTGCGGCTCCCGGCGAAACCGGTGAGGTGGGCCCGGGAGTGACCACTCAGGCTCCCTCTGCTAGCGAGACAGCGGCAGTTCCGCCTCAGACGACCGCTGCGGGAGGCACGGTGGAGGCCGGCCCCGGAGTAGTCAGCCAGCCTGAATCCGGACCGGATGTGATCGAACCCATCGCCCCTAATCCGGGTGCGTAAAGTGTTAAAAAGTCCCAGAGAAAATTTCTCCGGGGCTTTTTTTGTATCCGGGGACAGACAGTTTTACTAAAAAAATGAAAAAAGCTATTGACAGTTTGTTCGATTTGATGTATATAAATAGTATGATATATAACGTTATATAACGATATTAAAAAAGTGATGAGGAGGATCAAGCTGTCATGAAGAGTGAGATTATTGCACAGATTGATGCGGCGGTAAAAGCTGTAGAGGGAAAAAAGGTTAATCATTTTTATTTCGTGGCCTGCGGAGGCTCTCAGGCATTTATGATGCCTGCCCAGTTTATGTTTGACCGGGAAATCGAGATTCCGGCCAGCATTTACACTTCAAACGAGTTCGTACATATGGAACCCAAGGCACTGAATGAGAATTCCGTTGTGATTACTTGTTCCCATTCAGGAAACACTCCTGAGACTGTAAAGGCTGCGCAGATGGCAAGAGAGAAGGGTGCCCTGACGATTGCCCTTTCCCACCTGGTGGATTCTCCTCTGTGGCAGGCAGCAGAGTATCCCATATTTTACGATTGGGGAAAAGAGGCAGATACTACCGACCTGAACAAAGGCGTCCTGTATTCTCTGCTCTTCAGAATCCTGAATGTAGTAAGCCCCGATCCCAAATATGATAAGGGACTGGCCGCTCTGGATCATTTAAAAGAGGCAACAGATAAGGTAAAGGCTCAGTATGCAGATTTTGCAAAGGAGTGGGGCAAGAGCTATAAGAGAGAGCCTCTGCTTTATACCATGGGCAGCGGTGCATGCTATGGAGAGTGCTATTCCTATGCGATCTGCCTGATGATGGAGATGCAGTGGATCCACTCCAGCTGCATTCACTCTGGTGAATATTTCCATGGACCTTTTGAGGTGACGGATTTTGATGTTCCCTTTATCATCGTAAAAGGCGTGGGCTCTACCCGGTATCTGGATGAGAGAGCGTATAATTTCTGCAAAAAGTTCTCCCAGCGGATTGCACTGATCGATGCAGCGGATTTTGACTGGTGCGGAATTGATGAGTCTGTACGGGAATACTATGCACCCCTTCTGGTAGGAGCTGTACTTCGTTCTATGGCGGATGCGATTGCCTATGAGAGAGGACATGATCTTGGCGTACGCCGCTATATGTGGAAAATGGAGTATTAAACTATAGCTCAGGAGGAGAGGCTTATGAAAAAAATAAAAAAGGCAGTATTGTTTGCAGCAGCTTCGGTAATGGCACTTTCACTGGCAGCCTGCGGCGGCAAGTCAGAAGATACAGCATCGGCAGATGGTACCGCAGCGGCCGGAGCTTCCGCTGACGGGGAAACCATCGAGATCAATTTCTTTCACCGCTGGCCCAACGATCCCAAGAATGCCATGTTTAAGGAATTGATTGCCCGGTATGAGGAGGAAAATCCAAACGTAAAGATCAACATGGATTGTATTCTCAACGATCAGTATAAGGAAAAAATCCGTATGATCGTTTCCACAGACGAGGTTCCGGATATCTTCTCATCCTGGTCCGGCAGCTTTGCCCAGGAGATGATCGATTCTGGCAATGTGATGGATCTGACATCCGTGTTCGAGGAGGATCCGGAATGGGGAGACTCAATTGCGGAAGTCAGCAAAGGCCCATTCACCTTTGACGGGAAGATCATGGCGATTCCGTGGTCCCAGGATGGAAAAGCGTTCTTCTACAACAAGCGGATCTTTGAGGAGAACAACCTGGAAGTTCCTACTACATGGGATGAGTTCATCGATGTACTGGATAAGCTTAAAGCAGCCGGCTATGAGACACCGATTACAGAAGGACTGAAGGATCAATGGGCGATCCTTCACTACCTTGGAACCATGAACCAGCGCATGGTGGATCCGGAAGTTCTTGCAAAAGATTATGATCTGGCAACGGGAGAATTTACAGATCCTGCTTATGTGGATGTCCTCAATAAATGGAAACAGCTGACTTCCTATATGGGAGAAGTAGCAGTGGCAATCGACCATGAAACGGCGAGAAATACCTATTTCGCAACGGAAGAATCTCCTATTATGTATCTGCAGTTTGCGGAGATTTCCCTGATGACTGATACGGTGAATTTTGATTATGGATTCTTTAACTTCCCGGCTTTCTCTGAAGGAAAGGGAGATCCCAATGCGCTTACCGGCGCTCCGGAGGGTTTCATGGTTTCCAACAAGGCGGAACATCCGGAAGAGTGCATCAAGTTCCTGAAATGGCTGGTAAGTCCTGAGGGCGGTGCCGTACAGCTGACCACAGAGGGCGGCGATCTTACCTGCGTAAATGGTGCTCTGACAGAGGAAAATGCTCTGCCGGCACAGATCGAGGCACTGGAGACGATCGACAGTGCAAGTCAGATGGCTCCGTGGTTTGACAATGCCTGTGATGCAGCTATTTATACCGTGTTCGGTCAGGGCGCATCTGCAGTGGCTGCCGGAGATATGACCCCCGAGGAGGCTATGGCCGATGTGCAGGCTGCAGCCGCAGACCTACGGGCAAAGCAGTAAACGAAAAGATTCCAGGCGCGCTGAATGCGTGCTGCAAGTCCGCAGGCGGTCAGTTATTGGCCGCCTGCGTCTGTTACATGGTTTTTGTCGAAGACCGGCATTGTGCTTCCGGCACAGAATGGAGGATTTCCCATGAGTAAAAAGAGAAATAGAGCAGCATTTTTATATGTTCTGCCGTGTCTTGTCGTATTAGGGCTTTTTGTGTATTATCCCCTGGTCATGAATGTGACATACAGCTTTCAGTCCTTTACCCTGTCGGCGGTAACAAAACAGTTTGTGGGGCTGGCTAATTTCCGCAAGCTTATTTCTGATCCCATTATTCTTACCTGTCTGAAAAATAATATTTTGTATGCGGTAATCTCCGTGATCATACAGGTAGGGTTCGGCCTGGTTCTGGCTGCTGTGCTGGAGGATCGGGTGTTCCAGAAGGTTTCTCCCTTTTTCAGGACAACCTATTTCATTCCCACCCTGCTGTCCATGACCGTAGTGTGCCTGCTTTTTGAATTTATCTACAATCCGCAGATGGGACTCTTAAACAGTTTCCTTGAACTGATCGGCCTGGATGGGCTGACCAACATATGGCTGGGCAAAAGCTCTGTTGCCATGTATGCGGTGATTGCGGTGTCTCAATGGCAGAGCACGGGATATGTGACCATGCTGTTTATTGTGGCAATTCAGAAGATCCCCAGAGATCTCTATGAAGCGGCAGAGATGGATGGCGCCGGAAAGATACGGCAGTTTCTGAGCATAACCGTTCCGCAGGTGCGTCAGATGTTTTTTGTTACTATGGTGATTACGGTGGTAGGTGCATTTACCGTGTTTAATGAACCTTATATTCTCACCAGCGGCGGTCCGGGAACATCTACCATGACACTGGCCCTGCACATGTACCAAACCGGTGTGGTAAAGAACGATATGGGTTATGCCTCCGCTATTGCTATGTTGATCTTTGTAATTACAGCGGTGTTGTCAAGCATCCAGTTCCTGACTATCGGAGGAAAGGAGGATGAGGCGTAATGGCAAGGAGCAAGTCCAGAAGAAACAGGATTGGAATCGGAGAAATCGTCTGGCTGGCTGTTCTTATTATCCTGGCAATACTGATTATTTATCCGATGTTTTGGATTGTCATGTCATCCTTTAAGGATTATAACGGAATCTTTAAGGACGTATGGGGGCTTCCGAAGGAATGGCTTTTTGAAAATTATAAGACAGCCTGGGACCGGGGAATTTCTAATTATTTTATCAATTCATTGATCGTAAGTGCCGGAACCATTGCAGGTGTTGTGGTACTGACCACTTTTGCGGCCTTCGGCATCTGTCAGCTGAAAAATAAGCTGGCTTCTGTATGCTTCCTGGCGATTATGGGAGGTCTGCTCCTTTCGCCTCAGGTCTGCCTTCTGCCCCTGTATATGCTGCTGAAAAACATGGGGATTAAAGATACATATGCGGCTTTGATCATCCCTTATATAGCATTCCGGATTCCGGTATCGGTGATGCTGATTCGCTCATTTTTCATCGGGATCCCTAAGGATCTGGAAGAATCCGCCCTTATTGACGGGGCCAGCCTGTTCCAGATCTATCGGAAGATTTACCTGCCGCTGTCGAAGCCTATCGTGTCCACAGTGGTGATCATGACTGCTTACTATGCATGGAATGAGTTCGTTTTTGCTACCATGTTTATCGATTCCTCACAACGCCAGACGATTCCCGTAGGACTTATGGTATTCTCGGACGGGCTGATGACCAACTGGGGTGTTGTGATGGCGGGAATGGTAATTGCATGCCTTCCCATTATTGTACTGTTTATCGTGATGCAGAAGAGCTTCATCCGGGGCATCACGGCGGGAAGCGTGAAAGGATAAGGAGGTTCATACAGAATGAGATTGATTGCAGTGGGAGACAATGTGACAGACTGCTACGTAGATGCAGGAGTATATTTTCCAGGCGGGAATGCAGTGAATGTAGCGGTAAATTGCAAGAAAAATGGTGCAGAACGGGTAGAGTACATCGGGATTTTTGGAGATGATGAAAATGCGCAGTGGATTCGCGCATGCCTGGCTGAGGAAGGAGTGGGATTTTCACGCTCACGGCGGGTATATGCCCCGTCAGCAAAACCCAGAGTGTATCTGAAGGACGGGGACCGTGTATTCGGCCCGGGCCCCAGGGAGAGCTGTCAGCATCTCTTTGCTATCCGTATCGTACCGGAGGATGTGGCTCTGATTCAGCAGTTTGATGTGTGCCATACAAGCTGTTACTCAAATATTGAGTATGAGCTTCCTGCTTTAGCCGCAGCCTGCAAGGTAAGTTTCGATTTTTCAGACAAAAGAGGACCGGAATATTTAAAGAGAGTGTGTCCTTACCTGACCTATGCCTTCTTTTCCGGAGCCGACTTGGAGCTGGAAGCCTGCAGGGAGCTTCTGACGGAGGCCTGCAGGCTGGGAACCAAAATTGCCGGAGTGACCAGAGGAAAAGACGGGGCATTGTTTTACGATGGAACCAATTTTTACAGCCAGGGCATCAAGCCTGCCAATGCGGTGGATACTATGGGAGCCGGAGACAGCTTCATCGCGGGATTTTTGACCCGGTATGAGGATACGGGAAAAATGGAGGAAGCTCTGGATTATGCGGCGGAGAGAGCAGCACTTACCTGCGGCGTGCGGGGAGGCTTTGGCCATCCTCATCCAATGGAAGGGCAAAATTGACAAGTTCCCCTTTCCGCAGTATAATCCCATCTTTGACAGTTGAAAAGAAAAATGAGTGCCACAATTCTTGAAAATACTGGGATTGTGGCACTTCGTGCTCTATACTTGAAATATAGTAATGTTTTATCTTCGCTTACTTTTTTTCTGTATCTCTTTCATTTTTCGTTTTGTTATAAATTGATAGTCTGTACGGAAGCCGCATGCTTCATGAAGCTCATCGGTAATCCTTTGACGTTCATACACAGGCATAAATCCTTGTTCTTCTATATCGGCAAAATTCATGCTACGCAGTACGTGCAGCAGTTGTTCTGTAGTACAAGGGGTTTTTAATGTCTTTTTCAGCATCCGGAAATGCAGCAAAGCTAAAAAGCAGATGAGGAAATGGGCTTTGATCCGGTCTTCACGGCTGACATAAACAGGTCTTGCGTCAAAGTCTGTTTTCATGGTCCGGAAACAGTCTTCAATCTGCCATCTGCCTTCACTGACTTTCAGAATGTCTGCCACATCATCGTCTAACAGGTCCGTGCAGACAGCATAAAGCCCGTCATACTTTTCTTCTTCTGCGATCTTTTCTAGATCAAGATAGTAGTGGATCTCCGCCTTTTCACCCTCTTTTGTCGCTGCGATCTTATTTACGAACCTTGCAGGATCGTTGGGATTTTTTCGCTGCTTTTTCAAAGAGCCGCCGGCAACCATTTTTTCAGCACGGCTGATCTGCTCAGCACGGACAGCCTTCTGGTATGCGGCATATTTGGGAGAATAGGTTATGATCAGCCGTTGATGGAGTTTCTTTGTAGTGTATGGTTCATCTTTATAAAAAAGTCCTTGTTTATCATCATCAGAAAGCTGTGTGATATCAACAGGGGAATCATCTGACAGACGTTTAAATCCTTTGGAGTTCAGGGCCCATTCCCGATCCTCTGCCGGAAGTTTTTTGATAGACTGTGTCACAATAAAGGAACGCTGTCCGAGATGATTGAAGGCTCGATTATCTTCAGATGCCAGTCCGGCATCACTGCAATAGATAAATTTCTGACATCCGAATTGCTGAAGGATTTTTGTTTCCAGGGGTTTTAAGGACTTCTGTTCATTCTGATTGCCGGGGAAAAGAGAAAAAGCTAATGGAAGCCCATCTCCATCGGTAAACAGTCCCATCTGAATAATAGGATTCGGTCTGTGTTCTTTGCTTTTGCCATACTTTTTATCACCGTCTTCCTGTTCAATCTCGAAATAGTAGTTTGTACAGTCGTAATAAAGAACCTTATCGTTTCTGTTCCCCAGAAAAAAACTGTTCTTGTAAACTTCAGCCTGGATAAAATCGCACTCTTTTGCAAGGACAGAAAGCGCACGGTAGACATCATGAAGTTCATAGGTTGGCGCCTCCAGAAACTGTTGTGCAGCTTTGAAAGCAGAAGTCTTGCTGGAAGGCTCCAGCACTCTGGTATAGATCAAGTCTGAGAGGATTGCATTCAGGTCGTATTTAAATTTGTAATGGTATCTGATCTTGCGGCAAATGGAATCCATCTTCAGACCATGATAAACAGACTGCAGGAAGAGATATCCGCCGGTAAAAAGTTTTTTTCTGTTATAGTCCATGAGCCTGTTGGAATGGAAGGGGATCGAAACAACGGCATCTTCCGTTTCTTTCTTATATTTTTCGGTTTCGATTCTTGCCTGTTCTTTTGCCCACGCCATGACACCATCCCGGTCGGTGCCAAGACGTTCCGATAATTCAGCCAGGGTGCCTAGTTTTTTGATCGTAGTAGAAGTGCTCTTACCCAGGGCATTTGTATAGGATTTTGTAATATAAAAGGATTCGGAATTTTTTGATTTGGATGTAGTAACACGCATAATAATCGCCTCTGTAATAATTATAACATATATCACTAAATATTACTAGATATTAATGCAAAAAATTTGACAAAAAAAGTACAGGCTTTATGCGGCCCGCAAGTACTGTTTTAATTATGCAACTGTCAAACTCCCGTGCGGGGAGGCTTTGGCCATCCTCATCCAATGGAAGGGCAAAATTGACAAGTTCCCCTTTCCGCAGTATAATTAATAATGACTGTTTAGTCCGTCCTGGACAATAAAAGACGATGAAGATACAGGATTGGGGTCGGGAAATATGCTGCAACAAAACGCGGCGAAGCCGCTGTATGAACAGCTCATGGAGGCAATTCGGGCGGATATTGAGGCGGAGATTTATCGCCCTGGCGATAAGCTCCCCACAGAGAGTGAGCTGGAGAAGATCTATAAGGTCAGTCGTATTACGGTGCGCAGAGCGGTAAAGGAGCTTTGTGACAGAAGGATCCTTGTGAAGAAACAGGGGAAGGGGACGTTTGTCCTGGGAGAGGAGATCCTGGGACACCTGGATGGCATCGGAGGCTTTCACGATGCGATGGGAAATATGGAGAAGGGGACGGCGCAGAAGCTGCTGTCCGTGGATGAGCTGCAGCCGGATACAGAGATGGCGCGCTATCTGGGGATGGAAAAAGAGGGAAAAGCTGTGGCAGTCAAGCGTATTCTGAGCGCAGACGGCGTACCGGTCATGCTGGACACCTGCTATATTTCTTTGCTCCGTTTTCCGGAAATCCGCAGATATTTTTCCGGTGATTTTTCCATCTACCAGATTATGCGGGATGAGTACCAGGTGCGTATGGCTTCCGCAGAGAAAGTGATCAAGGTGAGAAAAGTGCGGAGGGATGAGGAAGAATTCCTTCACTGCAAAACGGGAGCCCCGGTGTTTGATCTGTTTAAAGTGGTCTATGACGAGGAGGGGATACCGGTCCACGCCTCTGTCAGCGTCCTGCGGGGAGAGAACACTTCTTATATCATTTCAACAGACAACAGCAACCGTCTGAAGATCAGCAGCCCGGGGCGCAAGGAAGCGCGGCTGATTGCTCAGTAGTATATTTGATGGACAGACCAAAAGAGAGGGACTGTGCTGAGAGGATGATCTCAGCTGCAGTTCCTTTTTGGCATCCTTTATGGACTTTTTTGTATACAATCATATTTTTGTTTGCATTTTGACAATAAATTGATATAATAATACGTAGGTTAGCTCCTTGTCCGAGGAGCTTACATATACCACTATCTATTTACTATTTGTAGGAGGAAAGTAACATGGCAAGAAAAATGAAAACCATGGATGGAAACCATGCTGCTGCCCATGCATCATATGCATTTACGGATGTAGCTGCGATCTATCCTATTACGCCATCCTCACCCATGGCGGAAGCTTCCGATGAGTGGGCGACTGACGGAAGAACCAACATCTTCGGTCATACGGTTCAGATCACCGAGATGCAGTCCGAGGCCGGTGCGGCAGGCGCTGTACACGGTTCTTTGGCAGCAGGTGCTCTGACCACAACTTATACCGCTTCTCAGGGCCTGCTTCTGATGATCCCCAACCTGTACAAGATCGCAGGTGAGCAGCTTCCGGGCGTATTCAACGTATCCGCTCGTGCGCTGGCCAGCCACGCTCTGTCTATTTTTGGTGACCACTCCGATGTTTATGCCTGTCGTCAGACCGGATGCGCTATGCTGTGTGAGTCCAGCGTACAGGAGGTTATGGATTTAACTCCCGTAGCTCATATGGCTGCCATCGAGGGCAAGGTTCCCTTTATCAACTTCTTTGACGGATTCCGTACTTCCCATGAGATCCAGAAGATTGAGACCTGGGATTATGAGGATCTGAAAGAGATGGTAAATATGGATGCAGTGGACGAGTTCCGCAAGCATGCATTAAATCCCAACCATCCCTGCCAGAGAGGTTCTGCTCAGAACCCCGATATCTTCTTCCAGGCAAGAGAGGCCTGCAACCCCTACTATGATGCTCTGCCCGCAATCGTGCAGAAGTACATGGACAAGGTAAATGCCAAGATCGGAACCGATTACAAGCTGTTCAACTACTACGGCGATCCCAATGCTGAGCATGTAATCATTGCCATGGGTTCCGTAAACGACACCATCGAGGAGACCATCGACTATCTGGAGAAGCAGGGCAAGAAGGTCGGCGTTGTGAAAGTCCGCCTGTACAGACCGTTCTGCGCTCAGGCTCTGATCGATGCAATCCCTGACAGCGTAAAGGTTATCTCCGTATTAGACCGGACCAAAGAGCCTGGCGCTATCGGCGAGCCTCTGTACCTGGATGTAGTTGCTGCTCTGAAGGGAAGCAAGTTTGATCAGGTGAAGATCCTGACCGGACGTTACGGACTGGGCTCCAAGGATACCACTCCCGCTCAGGTTGTTGCTGTATACGAGAATACAGAGAAGTCTCCCTTTACCATCGGTATCGTGGACGATGTGACCAACCTGTCTCTGGAGACCGGCGCTCCCTTAGTTACCACTCCCGAGGGAACCACCAACTGTAAGTTCTGGGGTCTTGGCTCTGACGGTACCGTAGGCGCCAACAAGAACTCCATCAAGATCATCGGCGACAACACCGATATGTATGCTCAGGCATATTTTGATTACGATTCCAAGAAGTCCGGCGGCGTGACTATGTCTCACCTGCGTTTCGGACATAAGCCCATCAAGTCCACCTACCTGATTCACAAGGCAGATTTTGTTGCCTGCCACAATCCTGCTTACATCCGTAAGTACAACATGGTTCAGGAGCTGGTTGACGGAGGAACCTTCCTTCTGAACTGTCCGTGGGATATGGAGGGCATCGAGAAGCACCTTCCCGGACAGGTTAAGAAGTTCATTGCTGACCACAACATCAACTTCTACGTGATCGACGGCGTGAAGATTGGTATTGAGACTGGCATGGGACCCACCAGGATCAACACCATCCTGCAGTCCGCATTCTTTACCCTGACCGGTATTATCCCCGAGGATAAGGCGATCGAGCTGATGAAGGCTGCCGCAAAGGCTACCTACGGCCGCAAGGGTGAGGATGTTGTTAAGAAGAACTGGGCTGCTATCGATGCAGGTGCTACCGGCGCTCACAAGGTTGAGGTTCCGGAGTCCTGGAAGAACTGCGAGGACGAGGGCCTGGATTACGCAGTTGTAACCGAGGGAAGAAAGGACGTTGTAGACTTTGTAAACAACATCCAGACCAAGGTAAGCGCTCAGGAAGGAAATACTCTGCCTGTATCTGCTTTCAAGGATTACGTAGACGGTTCCACACCTTCCGGTTCCTCCGCATACGAGAAGCGCGGCATCGCTGTGAATGTTCCCGTATGGAATCCGGACAACTGTATCCAGTGTAACTTCTGTTCCTACGTTTGTCCTCATGCTGTAATCCGTCCTGTTGCCATGACTGCTGACGAGGCTGCCAAGGCTCCTGCGGATATGAAGATGAAGGATATGACCGGTATGCCCGGATACAAGTTCGCAATCACTGTTTCTGCTCTGGATTGTACCGGATGCGGCTCCTGTGCAAATGTATGCCCCGGCATGAAGGGCAACAAGGCTCTGGAGATGAAGGGTCTGGAAGAGAACCTGGGCGAGCAGAAGATCTTCGACTTTGGTCAGTCTCTGCCTGTTAAGGAAGAGGTTGTTGCCAAGTTCAAAGAGAACACCGTTAAGGGCAGCCAGTTCAAGCAGCCCCTGCTTGAATTCTCCGGCGCATGCGCAGGCTGCGGCGAGACTCCTTACGCAAAGCTGATCACCCAGCTGTTTGGTGACAGAATGTACATTGCAAATGCAACCGGATGCTCCTCCATTTGGGGCAACTCCTCACCCTCCACTCCTTACACCGTAAACGCTAAGGGTCAGGGTCCTGCATGGGATAACTCCCTGTTCGAGGATAACGCTGAGTTCGGCTACGGCATGCTGCTGGCTCAGAAGGCAATCCGTGACGGCTTAAAGACCAAGGTTGAGTCCGTGATGGCAAATGAGAAGGCTTCCGAGGAAGTAAAGGCTGCCTGCAAAGAGTGGCTGGATACCTTCAATGTAGGAGCTACCAACGGAACCGCTACGGACAAGCTGGTTGCTGCTCTGGAAGAAATTGACTGCCCCACCTGCAAGGAAATCGTAAAGAACAAAGACTTCCTGGCTAAGAAGTCTCAGTGGGTATTCGGCGGTGACGGATGGGCTTACGATATCGGCTTCGGCGGTGTTGACCACGTTCTGGCTTCCGGCAAGGACATCAACATCATGGTATTCGATACCGAGGTTTACTCCAATACCGGCGGACAGTCCTCCAAGGCTACCAAGACCGGTGCTGTTGCTCAGTTCGCAGCAGGCGGTAAGGAGACCAAGAAGAAAGACCTGGCTGGAATCGCTATGAGCTACGGATACGTATACGTTGCTCAGATCTGTATGGGTGCCGATATGGCTCAGACCGTAAAGGCAATCTCTGAGGCAGAGGCTTATCCGGGGCCCTCCCTGATCATTGCTTACGCTCCCTGTATCAACCATGGTATCAAGAAGGGCATGAGCAAGGCTCAGACCGAGGAAAAGCTGGCTGTTGAGTGCGGATACTGGAACAACTTCCGCTTCAATCCTGCTGCTGAGAAGAAGTTCACCCTGGATTCCAAGGCTCCCAAGGAAGAGGGATATCAGGACTTCCTGAAGGGCGAGGTACGTTACGCTTCTCTGGCTATGAAGAATCCGGAGAGAGCAGCAGAGCTGTTCGGACGGAACGAGAGCGAGGCTATGGAGCGTTATGCTTACCTGCAGAAGCTGGTTGCTCTGTACGGAAACGAATAATAAAGCTTGAGGCGATTGGCCGAGAGATGAAAAGGAGGCAGGCGATTGATTCGCCTGCCTTTCTGCATCAGGTGTGTATTCATTCTTGACAATCAACAAGTTGAATGTTAATATCAAGATAAGTTACAAAGTGTTTCTTATATTGAAAGGAGAATGAAATGGCATATTTGGGAGAGGAGATCAGAAAACTTGGCTTTGGCCTTATGCGGCTGCCCCAGAAGGACGGCGTCATCGATGTGGAGGAGACGAAGGCCATGGTGGATGCGTTCATGGAAGCGGGATTTACATATTTTGATACCGCGTGGGCCTATGCGGGCAGCGAGGACGCCATCCGTCAGGCACTGGTGGAACGTTATCCGAGAGAGAAATTCCAGCTGGCGACCAAGAACGCGGCATGGATTAACTGCAAGACGAGGGAGGAGGCTATCGCCCAGTTTGACACCTCCCTGAAGCAGACGGGAGCGGGATATTTTGACTTTTATCTGCTTCACAATCTGGGGGAGAGCCGTACCCAGTTCTTTGACAAATTTGATATGTGGAGCTGGATTCAGGAGAAGAAGGAGGAAGGTCTGATCCGCCACATGGGATTTTCCTTCCATTCCACGCCGGAGGAGCTGGAGGAGATCCTGAATGCTCATCCGGAGATGGAATTTGTCCAGCTTCAGATTAATTACGCGGACTGGGAGAATCCTGCGGTTCAGTCTAGGACCTGCTATGAGGTGGCAAGAAAGCACGGAAAGCCGGTTGTGATCATGGAGCCGGTAAAGGGCGGTATGCTGGCCAATCCGCCGGAGCCAGTGGAAAAAATCCTGAAGGAAGCGGAGCCGGAGTCTTCTGCGGCATCCTGGGCCATCCGTTTTGCTGCCGGTCTGGAGGGGGTTATCACCGTTCTTTCCGGAATGAGCAGCCTTGAGCAGATGAAGGATAATCTTTCCTACATGAAAGACTTTGACGGACTTACGGACCATGAGAGAGAGGTACTGAAAAATGCACAGGAGGAGCTTGCGAAGATCCCCCTGATCCCCTGCACCACCTGCAACTACTGCGCGAAAGTCTGCCCTATGAATATCGGGATTTCCGGCTCCTTTACTGCTATGAATTACCTGACCTTGTATCGCAACCTGGATGCTGCGAAACATCAGGAACAGTGGCTGGTGGGGGGACACGGGAAAAAGCCGGCTTCCGACTGCATCAAATGCGGAAAGTGCGAGGCCGTATGTCCCCAGCACATCAAGATCCGCGATAATCTGGTGACAGTTTCGGAAAAACTTTCCTCCGCTGGCTGAGCATTTCGGACAGTAAGAGGGCGGCCTGTTCAATGAAAGGAAGTAGAAGGAATGACGAATTTTACCCGGGCCAGGAGCAGTGAACAGAAGGAAGAACGGATGGAGGAGATTAAACGCGCAGCGGAACGGCAGTTCTCACAGAGAACGTATCAGTCCATTACCCTGTCCACCATTGCGGAGGAGCTCTCCTGGTCCCGGGCAAACCTGTACAAGTATGTCACATCCAAGGAAGAGATTTTTCTGGAGCTGAGCGCGGACAAATACAGCCGGTACCTGGGGGCGCTGAAGGCGGCATTCCCGCCGGGCTGCGGATATTCCGCCCAGGTGGGAGCCAAGGTGTGGGCCGGGATTCTGAGCGCCAACACGGATTGCCTGAAGTATTCCGCTCTTTTGTCCTCGATTATCGAAACAAATGTTACCGTTGAGCGTCTGGCTGTGTTTAAAAAACAGTTCCATGAGCAGATAGATGAGTTCACGACCCTGCTGTCCCAAAATTATCAGCTGACAAAGGACCGGGCCTACTGGCTGTTTATGACGGTCCATTACCAGGCGGTGGGCCTTTACGGCTACTGCAATGCCTCGCCTCTGGTCATGGAGGCCCTGAGGCTCGCGGGCGTGCATCTGGAACAGCCGGATTTCCGGATGAAAATGGAAGAATTTATCTATATGAACCTGAAGAACACATGAAGAGGGGCTGCCGCCAGGCAGCCCCATATGCTTGCTTGATCCGGTATGAGTAGAAGGCCCTGCGCCGCTTGTCTTTATCCTTCAGGCGCTTTTCCGGCGGTTCCTTGCTCTCGTCCCCGTAGACCTTTACAATGCGCTCCGCCCGTTTTTCCATGGAAGCGTGGATGAAAACCCTCAGACACCTGGCTTTATCCCTTAAGATATAGTCGGCGCAGCGTCCCACGATGATGCAGGACTCCTTCTGCGCCAGCTCAAGGATGACCTGTTTCTGCATATTCCAGAGATAGTCCTCTGCGGTGGGCTGGCTGTAGTTTCCGATTTTGGAGAGGCTGCTGGAGAGTATATTGCTCAGGGTCAAATGCTCCGCCTTCTGGTCGATGTAGCCCCTATCCAGACCGCTTTTCTGGGCAATCTGGGCCAAAAGCTCGCTGTCGTATACCGGAATCTGCAGTTTCTCCGCCGCCATTTTCGCGATGGTCCTTCCGCCGCTTCCAAATTCACGGCTTACTGTGATGATTTTGTTCATGATTTTGTATCCTCCCATTTACCGATTTTTTTGCGAATTGCCCGCCTGTACATGACCAGGGTGCACAGGAGGGTGAGGATTTCTCCCAGAATAAAGGTCCACCAGATGATGGAAACATTCTCCGGGCCGGTTATAAATCTGCTGAGCAGCCACGCCACAGGCAGGATGAAAATCACCTGACGGCCAAGAGAGATCAGCAGAGACTCGATCCCGCACTCGATGGCCTGGAACACACCCTGGAAAGCGATGCAGATTCCTGCAAAAATGAAAGCTGCGGATACAATCCGGATGCAGTCGATGCACATGGTGTAGGACAGGTCGGAGAGAGAAAAAAATTCCGTCAGGGGAACCGCAACCAGCTCGATGAGCAGGGTGCCGGCAATCATCAGCACGGCGGTAAAAATCATACCGCAGCGGATGCCGGAGCGAATCCTCTTTTTGTTGCCCATGCCGTAGTTGAAGGACACCACCGGGGTGATAGTATCCCGGATGCCCACGGCGGCGAAGATGATCATCTGCTGGATCTTGCAGTAAAGTCCATAGACGGTAACAGCGTTTTCTCCTACCTGAGGCAGCTTTCCGAGGATGATGTTCAGTCCATAGGTCATGACCGTAAGAAGCGCCTGCGAAATGATGGCCGGGAGTCCGATGGCATAGATTTCCCGGATGATGGAGGCACTTGGCTTTAAGTATAGGATGCGGTTTTCGATTTCCGAATCCAGTCTGATGTGGAAGAAAAATGCCAGGGCGGCGGAGGCAATCTGTCCGATGACCGTGGCGTAAGCCGCGCCCTTAACGCCCATCTCAGGGCAGCCCAGCCATCCGTAAATCATGATGGGGTCCAAAACGATGTTGATCACCGCGCCGGTGATCTGGGCGATGGTGGAGTAGAAGGAACGCCCGGTGGACTGGAGGACCTTCTCATAGATAGAAAAGAAGATAATGCCGAAGGAGAGGCAGCAGCAGATCTGCAGATAGTCGATGGCCATCTGGATGACGATCTCGCTTATGCCTCCGCCGGCGTTCTGGGAGTTGACGTAGGCGGGTACGCCGAAAATCCCCACCAGAATAAAAATAACCGAAACCACGAATCCCAGAAATGCCGCGTTTCCGGCAGTTTGATTGACCTTCTCCTGGTTTCCCTGCTCCATGGATCTGGCCAGAAGGGCATTGGTGCCAACGCCCGTGCCTACGGCTACGGCCACCATGAACAGCTGGATGGGGAAAGCCAGCCCCAGCGCTGTCAGAGCTTCCTCGCCGGCTTCCCACATGTTGGACAAATAGGCGCTGTCCACAATGTTGTAGACAGCCTGAAGCATCATGGAGAGCACAATCGGCAGTCCCATGGTCAGCATCAGACGCCCTACAGGTTCTTTGCTCATTTTACTGTCTTGTTCTTTTTCCATTGGTTTTGGATCTCCTTTCGTAATACAAAGTACTAAGCTTGAAAAGACCTCGCCAAGTACTTTGCATGTATCGCACTCAGCGCCTGAAAGACAGGCGCTGAGTGCTCGTAACAAAAAAAGAGCAGCGGCAACTGGATTTACGCAGTTTCGCTACTCATTGTGATTTTATTTTACCATGTTTTAAAATTGGGGGCAAAGGTGTTTTTTACGAAATTTTATGCTGAAAATACCTTCGAAATTGTCTATATTGATTATGAAAATATTACAAAATAGCCGATAAAAACAGGAGCAAAAAGGATAAGATACGATTTCGAGCAGAGCCTTGGAATTAGAATGCAGATGAAACATTGAATTCATGTGAGTTCCATACGCTTTTATAGACGGTCAAAAACAAGGCGTACGTCCCCTTTGGTACAGCGGTTCATCAGGAAGACAAGGAAGAACTAAGCGTCTCGCAGTACTTTCTGTCAGCAAACCTGGTATTGTAAGAATACTTATGAGCAATGGTGCAATGGCTGATTTTCTTTGGACAGCCATTGCAAACGTAAGGAGCCAGATTGAGCCTCAAACAGCGCTTTTTCTCAAAGTCTTTACAGGTATTGTTGCGGGGAGGACAGGAAGCGTATTTGATGCCGCACACGATCAGCTTCTGGCATGCATTGGTCTTCTTACAATGATAATGATAGACACAGAAGTTGTGTGCGTTATAGAAACTGCCTTTATGATACCAGTCCGATGCCCGGCAAGCCTTTTTTGCGTCTAGGTTCTGGTGGAAAAGGAAAAATCATGGTAGAATAGAGAAAGTTCGGAGAGACTAGGAGGAATGGACGTGGATACAAGTATTTATCGCTATGTGACGGCTATTGCGGAGTGCGGCAGCATCTCATCGGCAGCGAAGAAACTGTTTATTTCTCAGCCTGCATTGACAAAACAACTCGGGCGGGTGGAAGCATCATTGGGCTATAAGCTTTTTGACCGAAGCCGTTTTCCAATCGTGCCCACGCCGGAAGGAGAGATTTTCCTGGAATATGCGCTCCGTTATCTGACCATGGAAGAGGAAATGAACAGAAAAATGAATCGGGTACAGTGTTCTGATGAAATGTATGTTCAGGTAGCGACTACTCACCGGGGAGGAACTTATGTTGGCATGCATACGATGCCATTTTTGAAAGAGTATCCTCAAATTCAAGTGGAATATCTGGACAACAGTGCAAAAGAATGTGAGGAAGCGCTGGAGAAGGAAGAAGTGGAGATGGCGGTTTACACAGATCCGATTATTTCAGATCAAATCGAATATATGCCCCTTGAGGAGGACTCTTTGATTTTGGTGCTTCCTCGAAACAGTTCCGTTTTTCAGGGGAGAAATATAGAAGGCAATGATTTGGATCACCTTTATGAGATTGAGCCGGAATGGCTGAACTGTCCGGATTTGACTTTTGTGCTTTCAACTCCCAATCATAGCCTGTATTTCGCGGAATGCGCGTTATTTAAGAAATATAAAATTCATCCTGCCCACAGTATTCGGGTTGATTATGTTGATACGAGGTATCAGATTGACAGATGTGGGGGGGAGATCGGAAGGCACACGTCTGAACTCCAGTCACTCATTCA
>ENA-OWOC01000151-OWOC01000151.1-gut-metagenome-genome-assembly--contig:-NODE-151-length-29513-cov-5.362176_pt1 | contig 29513 bp, 26 predicted proteins | sample MGYA00248245_ERZ651791 | MGnify/ENA primary metagenome ERZ651791 (study PRJEB26908, sample SAMEA4031703) | gut metagenome | biome: gut; feature: normal infant; material: stool | place: China | collected 2015...
CCGGAGTTTTTCACACCGTACCATGCGGTACTGTGCGCTTATGCGGTATTAGCAGTCATTTCTAACTGTTATCCCCCTGTATGAGGCAGGTTACCCACGCGTTACTCACCCGTCCGCCGCTCAGTCAATCCAAAATCCATCCGAAAACTTCATCCGAATCGCTTCGCTCGACTTGCATGTGTTAGGCACGCCGCCAGCGTTCATCCTGAGCCAGGATCAAACTCTCATATTAAAGTTCTCTCTTGCTTAAGATGAATAGCTTGGCTAATCTTCTTAAACCGTTTTTACTTGGTTTCGTTCTGAATTTTCTCAAATCCAAAGGTCCAAACCAGACCTTTTCTTTTAGAATTTTCAGGGTTTTACATACTGTTCAATCTTTGATTTTCAAGGTTCTTTGCTGTTCTCTCTCGCAGACAGCTCATATATGTTATCACAAGCTTTTCTGTTTGTCAAGAACTTTTTTAAAAACTTTTTTCATTTCGTTGTTGTGATCGCTCAGCAGCAACTTTTGTATGTTACCACATCTTTCCTGATCTGTCAACAACTTTTTTGTTTTTTTCATCGCGCCTTCGTGCTTCTCAGCGGCGCAAGGAGTATAATACCAGACCCTGCTTTAAATGTCAACAAGTTTTTTTCGTTTTTTTAATTTTTTCCAATCTGCCGCAACCATTCAGGACGACATTCTCCTGAATAGCCGGGACCGGAAGGCAGCTCAGCATCTCTGTCACTGCCTTCCGGCCTTCTCATCCATATGATATATGCTTCATAATATATACTTTTGCAGCTATTCCTGACTTTTCTGCTCCGGGGCTTTTTCCAAAGTAAGCCAAAACTACACTCCGCCTTCTACATTAGCCACTCCGCATTCCTTGTGATGGGAATCCATAATTGCCTTTACAATAGACAGGCCGATTCCGCTGCCTCCATAGGCTCTGGTTCTGGCTTTATCTACTTTATAGAATTTGGTCCAGAGATTGCCGAGATCCTCCTGTGGAATATGATTTCCCGTATTAAAGACCGTCACCCGAACCTCTCTCTCCTGTTCTTCGACCCGGATCTGTATCCGTTTTTCCCCCTCCAGATGATTTAAGGCATTATTCAGATAGTTGGTTACAACCTCTTCTATTTTAAATTCATCAGCCGTAACAAAGATTGACTGACTGGAATCAAACTCCACCCTAGCCTCATGCTGCTGAAGCAGAATATTCGCCGAGGATAAAATTCCTTTAATCAATGCCACAATATCAAACCGCTCCAGTACCGGCATATCGTTGCCGAACTCCAATGCGGTAAGAGTCAGAAGCTGTTTTACCATCTTGTTCATCTTGTTGGCCTCGTCCATGATGACCTCGCAATAATAATTACGGCTGTCCTCATCCTCTGCCATGCCTTCTGTCAGTCCTTCCGCGTATCCCTGAATCAGGGCAATAGGTGTTTTAAGCTCATGGGACACATTTGCAATAAAATCTTTTCTTGCCTCATCGATACGGATTTTCTCCTCAATATCCTTCTGCAGTTCTTTATTGGCCTGCTGCAGCTCTCTGATCGTTTCCTTCAGCTTCTCTGACAGCGTGTTCATGCTGTTTCCCAAAATTCCAATTTCATCCTGAGACGTCCCCTGATACCGGGCATCAAAATCCAGTTCCGACATCCGCTCAGACAGAGCGGAAAGAGACTGGATGGGGGAAGTAACTTTTTTTGTGGTAATATACATTACCACGCTCCCCACCACCAAAGCGGCCACTCCTACATATGTCATAAACTGGTTAGACAAATCTACGCTTTCCCGGATACTTGCCACCGGCATAGACATAATGAAAACAGTACGGTTATCCTCCAGATATCCCCAGCTCTCCAAATAAAAGTTCTTGCTTTGGCGGTCAAAACTTTTCTGAATCTGATAGTTGTCCTCATCTGCCAGTATCTGTGTTCTGGGATCATTCTGCCCCAGAATATATTGCTGAACCCGGTCTTCCAGAAATCTTCCGTCCCAGTTGGCCCAAAGCGTCTGACCGGTCAGACTGTCCGTAATTACAATGGCCGTGTTGTATTTCTCACTCATATTTCGGATAAAACGGCTTAAAGGAGTTTCCTCGCCGTCCTGGGAATACAGGCTTTCCAGGCTTTGGAAAATATCTTGCCCGCTCTTTTCATTTTCCGTCACCACCGCGTTAAGCTGCTGGTAGCCAGCCTCCAGAATCTTCAGCTTTTCCTGAGTATAGAATTGTTCCAGAAAAAAAGAGTTCACGATCCAGGTAACCACCAGTACCGCCGCCATCAATCCCACAAAGATTAACGTAAAACGCACCCGAATGGAATGCTTCATCCCTCATTCACCTCGAATTTATACCCCATGCCCCAGACAGTCTTAATATACTCTCCCTTCGCGCCCATTTTGCTGCGCAGCTTTTTCACATGGGTATCAATGGTCCTGGCGTCGCCAAAGTAATCATAATTCCATACATTGTTGAGGATCTTCTCCCTAGACAGGGCGATACCCTCATTTTCTACAAAGTAAGTTAAAAGCTCAAATTCCTTGAAACTTAAATCCACTTCTTTCCCATCAATGGTCACCTGATGGGCCGCCTTGTCGATCCGGATACCACCTACTTCCAGCACATCCGAAGAAACTGCGTTGCTCCTGCGCAGGATGGCTTCCACCCGGGCCACCAGGATCTTCGGGCTGAAGGGTTTTGAGATGTATTCATCTACCCCCAGGGAAAATCCCTGCAGCTCATCCCGTTCCTCACTGCGGGCAGTCAGCATCACCACTGGTACCTGGGAATATTTCCGTATGGTTTTCAATACTTCCCAGCCGTCCATCTTTGGCATCATCACATCCAGCAAAATCAGCGCAATGTCCTTTTGCGCAAAGAAAATGTCCACCGCCTCTTCTCCGTCGGCAGCCTCGATTACTTTAAATCCTTTATTGGTCAGGAAATCCCTTACCAGTTTGCGCATGCGCGCTTCATCGTCTACCATTAATATTTTCAACGCTTCCATCGCCTTTATACCTCCTGTCCAGAACGCTTAACTACATTTTAGCAAAAAGAATCTGCCTTTTCCACTTTTTCACAGAGTTTTCACATGGAAACAAAAGAAAAAAGCAGGCGCTTCCCTATCATTTTCAATTTCAGGGAATTGCCTGCTCTTTTTGTATTTCTTTCTTCTTACGTAATTTTACGCTCCCTTGTAAAAGGCTGATCTTTTTTACAAATCCTCCAGCTCGTCCTCGCCAATCAGCTCGTCATATTCCTGGGAATCCAGCAGCTCGTCGAAGGCGTCCGCCACGATCTCGTACTCGTCGTCGTCCTCGATGTTATCCAGAACCGGATCGCCTGACTCGGTTTCGCTGTAACGGTAAAGGTAAACCTCTCCCTCCTCAGAATCGGCTCCCTCCATGGGAAGCAGGGCAATGTACTCCCGCTCTCCTGCCTCAAAGATGGTAAGCACCACGCACTCCAGCTCCGTATCGTCATCCAGAGTCAGCGTCACCGTCATCTCCTGCTCCTCTTCTCCCAGTTTCTTCTTATCTGCCATATTCGTACCTCTCTTTGTTTTGTGAGATTCTTTCTTCTATACTGTAGCAGACAAGGCGCAAAAAAGCAAGAATAACATTCATTCAGCCTTTCAGAATGGCACATTCACTTAATATTCGATTCCTGCCCTCGCTTGGATCCCATTCTCATAGGGATGCCGGATCATTTTCATCTCCGTCACGTAGTCCGCCAGCTCCAGAAGCCTCCGTGATGGATTCCGGCCGGTCAGAACCACTTCCAAATGCTCTGGTTTTCTGCCGATGGCAGCAAGTACCAGTTCTTCCGGCACAAATCCCAAGTCCACCGCTCCGCAAAGTTCATCCAATACCAGCACATCCTGATCCCCGCCCATTTTCCAGGCCTTTTCGAAAAGTTCCGTATAGTAGGCAGCCGCCTCCGCCTTCTGCTCCTGGTTCATATTCCAGGAAAAGCCAAAGCTTCTTTCGCAGGAGGTCACCCGAATTCCGGGAATTTTCACAAGAGCGGCCACCTCCCCGGACTGGTCATTTTTTAAAAAGCGAACCACCTGCACCTTAAGGCCTCTTCCGGCCGCCCGGACCGCCAGCCCCAGAGCCGCCGAGGTCTTTCCCTTGCCGTCCCCGCAGTATATGTGAATCAGTCCCTTCATCTTCTTTCATCTCCTTTACAAACCGCGATACCTCCTGACGTTTATGGTAGCGCTCCTTGGTGTAGTAAATATGCAGCCTGTCCTTTGCCCGGGTCATGGCCACATAGAACATCCGACGTTCCTCCTCCAGATCCGCCTCCAGCTGAGCCTTGTGATGAGGAGTCACCCCTTCATTGGCGTCCAGGATAAATACCACCCGAAATTCCAGACCCTTGGAGCTGTGCATGGTCATCAGACTGACGCCATCCCTTTTCTTCGAACGGTTTTCCAGCTGCCTTTCCAGTTCCCTGCGGTACTTTTCAATGGATTCTTCCCACTCCTCCAGGGTTTTAAACTTCAAGGCGCTCTCTTGAATCTGGTCCGCCGTCTCTCGAAGCTCCTCCGGGTCCACTCTCCTCTCCAGAGCATATTCCCGGATGAAATCGTCATACCCCACCGCCTTGCGGATATAATTGATAGCTGCTCCCGGCGCCATATTTTTTATCATGCCAAGATCGTATTCCAGCTGTTCCACACGCTCCAGCATCCAGGGACGGTCCTGGTAAAAGGATTTGACCGTCTCCAGAGAAACCACCCTTCCTTCCAGGGCGTCTCTGCTGATATAGCGCACCGGCCGGTTCATAAACCGGAGCACATTGGCTCGCTCCATATGCCCGTTTCCAGCCCGCAAGTAGGCCAGCAAATCTCTGGCGATCCAATGGTCATAGAGATTCGGGAGAGCATCACGCATATTGAAGGGGATATTGTACTCCATCAGGGCCTCCACTAAAAGTCTGGGGCCTGTATTGGTCCGGTAAAGAACCGCAGTATCCTCCCAGGGTACTCCCATTCTCTGATAATCCCGCAGCTGCCCGGCAATGGCCCTGGCCTCCTCCCCGGGATTGGCCCACTCTTTCACCACAATGCTTCTCCCCGGCCCCCGTACGTCACGTATTTTTTTGGGAAACCGCGCCTTATTGTGGCGGATTACATTCCCTGACGCCCTTACGATTTCCCGGGTAGACCGGTAGTTCTGATCCAAAAGAATCCTCACTGCCCCGGGATAGTCCTGCTCAAATCCCAGCATAATTTCCGGTCTGGCTCCCCGGAAACGATAGATGGACTGGTCGTCGTCCCCTACAATAAACAGGTTATTCTCCGGAAGAGCCATCATCCGCACAATTTCGTACTGAAGGCGATTAATGTCCTGAAACTCATCAATGAGAATATAGCGGTATTTATTCTGCCATGCCTTCAGAATATCCCCCCTGGCCTTTAAAAGCTGATAGCTCATCACCAGCATATCGTCAAAATCCAGGCGTCGGCCTGCTCTCAGCCGTTCTTCATATCCTGAAAACAGCTTTCGAAAAATCTCCTGGGAGCAAACCTGGGGGTAATAATGCTCCAGCCGGATCATCTCCCCCTTTACCCGGCTGATTTCATTCAGAACGCAGGCTACAAATTCCCCCGCGTCATCCGTATCGATCCGGTGCATCTCCATCAGCTCCCGGACCAGACGGTTCTGTTCCTCCTCTGTAACGATACTGGCGCCCGTATAGCCGTAGGCCAGCTTCAAAATGGTGAAAAAGACAGAATGGAAAGTTCCAAAAGTCACTCTGCTCCATTCTGTCCCAATCATCTTCTGATATCTGTTTTCCATTTCCCTGGCTGCCGCCCTGGTAAAGGTAATCACCAGAATGGAGGAAGGGTCTGCCCCCTCCTCCTCAGTCAGATAGCGAATCCGGTTGGTAATCACCGTGGTTTTACCGGAACCGGGTCCCGCAAGAATTAAAGCCGGTCCTTTTCCATGGCGGATGGCCCTCTCCTGAGCCTCACTGAACGCCATTGGACAGCTTCTCTATTCCCAAACGGATTCTCTTTAAGGACTCCTCTTTTCCCAGCACCTCCATGATTTCCGTGGCGCCGGCAGGAGTCATCTGCTTGCCGGACAAGGCAGTACGGATGGGCCACATCACAAAGCCGGTTTTTACACCTGCATCCGCTACATATTTTGACAGCACCTCGTAAAGGCTATCATTGTCGAAATGTTCCTGAGCCTCCAGAAGCGGCAGCACATCCTGAAGAACCTTCAGTGAATTCTCGCTGTTGGTCTTCATTTTCTTATGGGTGTACATAGAAATGTCATACTCCGGCATCTCCTCAAAGAAATCAATGTGTCCCGCAATATCCGGGAATACTTCGATTCTGGTTTTTACCATGGAGGCGATTTTTTTCAGATCCAGATCCTTGTGGATCACTTCCTTGATATAGGGCAGAGCCATTTCATAGAAGCGTTCCTCATCCATCGCCTTCAGGTACTCGCCGTTCATCCATTTCAGTTTGGTCATGTCAAAAACAGCAGGGGACTTGCTCATACGGTGGTAGTCAAATTCCTTCACCATCTCCTCCAGGGAGAAAATCTCCTGGTTGCCCTCGGGAGACCAGCCCAGAAGGGCCACATAGTTGACCACCGCTTCCGCCACAAAGCCTTGATCCAGCAAATCCTCAAAGGAGGAATGGCCGCTGCGCTTGCTAAGCTTGTGGTGGTTCTCATCTGTAATCAGCGGGCAGTGAACGTAAACCGGAACCTCCCAGCCGAAAGCCTCATACAGACGGTTGTACTTAGGGGAGGAGGACAAATATTCATTTCCCCGAACTACGTGGGTGATTCCCATCAGATGGTCGTCCACCACATTAGCGAAATTGTAGGTAGGATATCCATCGGACTTGATTAATACCATATCGTCCAATTCCGAGTTATCCACAGAAATATCTCCGTAAATCTCATCATGGAAGGTAGTGGTTCCCTCCGTGGGGTTGTTCTGGCGGATTACAAAGGGGAGTCCAGCCTTCAGATTGGCCTCCACTTCTTCCTTGGACAAATGCAGGCAGTGCTTGTCATAAGTCATAATCTCCTCGCCGTTTACGGTGCGGCGCAGAGACTCCAGACGCTCCGGAGTACAGAAGCAGTAGTAGGCCTCCCCTTTCTCCACCAGCTTCTTGGCGTACTCCATGTAGATCCCAGCCTTCTGGCGCTCACTCTGAACGTAAGGACCGCAGCCTCCATCCTTGTCCGGACCCTCATCGTGAATCAGGCCCGTTTCCTCCAGGGTCCGGTAGATGATCTCCACCGCCCCCTCCACATAGCGTTCCTGGTCCGTGTCCTCAATCCGCAGCAGGAAGTCTCCCCCCTCATGCTTCGCAATCAGATAAGCGTAAAGGGCAGTTCTCAAATTGCCCACATGCATCCGGCCTGTGGGACTTGGGGCATATCTTGTTCTTACTCTCTTAGTCATTGCTTTTCTCCTCACACCTTTGGTATTTGGGGGCTCTGATATCATTATATCCCTCCCCCCAGGAAAAAACAACGCCGGACTCGCCGGCGCTGCTTAAAACTTTTCTTAATTGCGTAACGGTTCAGACCGCAGCCAGCCTTATTTCTGGTCTGCCAGATCGCTGGGACGCATACTGAGGTTAACTCTTCCCATTTTGTCCACCTCGATGACCTTCACCGTCACCTCGTCGCCGATGTTCACTACATCCTCCACCTTGGCAACCCGTCTGTCTGCCAGCTTGGAAATGTGAATCATACCGTCCTTGTTGGGGGCCAGCTCCACGAACGCGCCGAAGTTCATCAGGCGCACTACCTTCCCGGTGAAAATCATGCCGGGCTCGATATCGGTCACGATGCTGTGGATAATGGAAATGGCCTTCTCCATCATAGCCTCATCGGTTCCGCATACGCTTACGGCTCCGTCGTCGGTAATATCAATCTTCACGCCGGTCTCCTCGATAATCTTGTTGATTACTTTGCCCTGCTTTCCGACTACATCGCCAATCTTCTGCGGGTCAATCATAATCTGACGAATCTTGGGAGCGTAGGGGCTCAAGTGCTTTCTGGGCTCGGAAATCACAGGCTTCATTACGTTGTCCAGAATATACATCCTGGCTTCCCTGGTCCGGGCGATAGCCTCCTCGATAATGGGTCTGGTGAGGCCATGGATCTTGATATCCATCTGAATGGCGGTGATTCCGTTCTTCGTTCCGCCTACCTTAAAGTCCATGTCGCCGAAGAAGTCCTCCAGGCCCTGGATATCGGTCAGGACAATGTAATCGTCATCGGTTTCACCGGTGACCAGTCCGCAGGAAATGCCGGCCACCATCTCCTTGATGGGAACGCCTGCCGCCATCAGGGACAAAGTGGAGGCGCAGATGCTTGCCTGAGAAGTGGAACCGTTGGACTCCATAGTCTCAGACACGGTGCGGATGGCATAGGGGAACTCCTCCGTGCTGGGAAGCACCGGGACCAGAGCCCGCTCCGCCAGAGCGCCGTGGCCGATTTCCCGGCGTCCCGGTCCTCTGCTGGGCTTGGTCTCTCCTACGGAGAAGGAGGGGAAATTGTAATGGTGCATATAGCGCTTGCTGGTCTCATTCTCATCCAGTCCGTCCAGTTTCTGAGCTTCGGACAGGGGAGCTAAGGTGCAGGCGTTTAAAATCTGAGTCTGGCCTCTGGTAAACATACCGGAGCCGTGTACTCTGGGAAGAATGTCAATCTCAGCGGCCAGGGGACGGATTTCCGTCATCTGACGGCCGTCGGGACGCTTGTGGTCCTTTAAAATCATCTTGCGGACGGTCTTCTTCTCATACTGATAGATGGCGTCTCCCAGAAGGGCCAGCCATTCCTCATTTTCCGCGAAAGCCTCCTCCAGGCGCTCGGTGATAGCGGCGATGTTGGCCTCTCTCTGCTGCTTCTCATCGGTAAACACCGCTTCCTCCATCTCCTGAGGGGGAACCAGCTCCCGGATAGCCGCGAACAGCTCTTCCGGAACCGCGCAGCTCTCATAGGTGTGCTTCTCTTTTCCGCATTCGGCTACAATGGTATCGATGAATTTGATAATCTCCTGGTTGACCTCGTGGGCCTTGAAGATCGCTTCAATCATCTTGTCCTCCGGAACCTCGTTGGCTCCGGCCTCAATCATGATGACCTTCTCTCTGGTGGAGGCAACCGTCAGGGCCATATCGGAAACCTGCTTCTGGTCCGATGTGGGGTTTACGATAAACTCCCCGTCAATCATGCCAATCTGGGTCATGGCGCAGGGGCCGTCAAAGGGGATATCGGAAATGCAGGTAGCGATGGCGGAACCCAGCATGGCGGTCAGCTCCGGGCTGCAGTCCGGGTCTACGCTCATGACCACATTGTCCAGGGTTACGTCGTTACGGTAATCCTTGGGGAACAGGGGACGCATGGGGCGGTCGATGACTCTGGAGGTCAGGATAGCGTTCTCGGAAGCCTTCCCCTCTCTCTTGTTGAATCCGCCGGGAATTTTTCCCACAGCGTAAAGCTTCTCCTCATACTCTACGCTTAAGGGGAAGAAGTCGATGCCCTCTCTGGGCTTTGCGGAAGCGGTAGCGGTGGAAAGCACCACCGTATCGCCGTAGTGCATAAAAGCGGCGCCGTTTGCCTGTGCCGCTACTCTGCCCACATCAACGGTAAGCTTTCTTCCGGCCAGGTCCATACTGAAACTCTTGTACATATGGTTTCTCCTTTTCTTTTTTCTGTTGGGCGGCTGCTCTGAGTTTTCCGGGCAGCCCTCTTTTTAAGTGACTCTGGCAGAAGACGCCGAAACTACTGATCTAAACTTGAAAGAAGGCCTTTCAAGGTCACATCAGCGGTCTCGGAGTAATCCCTCTGCCAGATAAGGTCCATGCAAATATAGGGTGGAGTTTTCTCCACCCTAATACGCAGGAATTACTTTCTGATGCCTAACTTTTCGATCAGGGCACGGTAGCCTTCCAGATCTGTCTTCTTTAAATAGTCCAGAAGTCCTCTTCTGTGACCAACCATCATCAGAAGTCCTCTTCTGGAATGGTGATCCTTGGGATTGCTCTGGAGATGCTGGGTCAGCTCGTTGATTCTCTCGGTGAGAATCGCAATCTGAACCTCCGGTGAACCGGTATCGCCAGGCTTACGTCCGTACTGCGCAATGATCTGAGATTTCTTTTCCTTGGAAATCATGGTAACATCCTCCTTAAAATAAATATTCTCACCGTTCACCAGGCTGCGGCTGGAGTCACCGTACAACCGGGCGGCGGCGTCTGCTCATACCGGAACAGTATAGCACAATCTTTTAGGGTTGTAAACCGGTTTTTGCAGGGATTTTAGCAACCGTTCGGAACATCCTGAACTGTTACGATTTCCACAGCTCCCCGAACAGCTCCGCCGGCACATAGGCTTCTACCCGGATTCCGTCTTCTCCATATTCTTCCTTTAAAAGCTGGCCGTATTTGCGGATGGTCTGAATCCTGCCTGCCTGGGCGTAAGGATAAGTCTTTTTTAATAATACTCGTCTTGCGCGGATAATGTTCTCCAAAATCTCCCCCAACTCCTTAAGGCCTTCTCCGGTTCTGGCGGAAATTTTCACCTGATAGTCCGCATCAAAATCCCTGGGGACCATGGCGGATTCCGAAATTCCCTTCGCAGCGGCCATTTCCCTGACCCGGTCAATCTTGTTAAATACCGTAACCGTGGTCTTGTCCACAATCTGAAGCTCTCTTAAGGTTTCCCGCACCACATGCATCTGCATGTCCATCTGGGGATTGGAACAGTCCACCACATGAAGGATAATGTCGCTGTAGCGGGCCTCCTCCAGCGTGCTGCGGAAGGCTTCAATCAGGTGATGGGGAAGCTTGCGGATAAAGCCTACCGTATCTGTGAGAAGAATCTGCTGTCCGTTGGTCAGGGTATAGCTTCTGGTGGTGGGATCCAGGGTGGCGAACAGCTTATCCTCCGCCAAAATACCGGCGCCGGTCAGCCGGTTCAGCAAAGTGGATTTTCCCGCATTGGTATAGCCTACAATAGCGGCAGTCATGGTGTAGTTTTTTTCCCTCTGCTGCCTGGTTACCTCCCGGTGGCGCTTCACATCTTCCAGCTCACCCTTCAGCTGGCCGATTCTCTGATGAATCAGACGGCGGTCCATTTCCAGCTTCTTTTCTCCTGGCCCCCTGGTTCCGATTCCTCCGCCGAGACGGGACAGGGAAGCCCTCATTCCCACCAGGCGGGCCGCCCGGTATCGAAGCTGAGCCAGTTCCACCTGTATCTTTCCCTCCCGGGTATGGGCTCTGGAAGCGAAAATATCCAGAATTACCATAGTCCGGTCCATAACTTTGGTATCCAGAGCCTCCTCCAGATTCTTTAATTGAGCCGGAGACAACTCATCGTCGCAGATGACGCCGGTGGCCCCAAGCTCCCACACCAGTTCCTTCACTTCGTCAAGCTTTCCCTTCCCCAAATAGGTACCCGGATGAATGCTTTCCCGGTTCTGAACTACCTTTGCCACACAGACCGCCCCTGCCGTCCTGGCAAGTTCTTCCAGCTCATCTAAGGAGGAGGCCGCAGCCTCCCCCTCCTGGGTAGAAACCGCGGCCAACACCACCCGCTCTTCAATTTCTCTCAAATCAAACAATTCTGCCATAAGCCCTTACTCCACCCGACTTTCCAAAAAATCGATCTCATGCTGAAGTTCCTCGTCAGTGCCATACTGCTGCCCATAAGCTTTAAAAAGCTCCAGAGCCTCCTGATACTGTCCCAGATATTCACTGCAGACCGCCTGATTATAAGACACTTCTTTTATCAGCTCCTGGTTTCCGCTTTCCTGGGCCTTTATCTTCCCCTGGTTAAACGAATCAGCAGCGTCTTCATAGCTCTCGCCAGCCATCTGGCATAAACCCATCTGATTATATATTTCCTCATTATCCAGTCCGTCTCCTATGGCTGTCTGATACAGATTCAGGGCTTCCTCATACCTGCCGGCCTTGGCGCAGGCCGCTCCTACCGCAGCCAGGGCCTTCTCCCGGCCAGCAGTTTGTTCCTGGCCGTCCTGCTCTGTCTCCTGAACGTAATTGTACCAATTTAACGCCTGGTCGGCATTTCCAATGGCGCTCTCGCAGATCGCTCCCATATACCAGTATTCCAGACAGTCCGGATCCCGCTCCATCAAAAGCTGATAGGTATAGGAAGCTGCCTCGTAATCCTGAAGCTGATACTCCGCCTCCGCCCGCCACCGGAGAATATCTACTGTCAAGGCGCTCTTGTCGTCTCCGGATGCCTCCAGCGCCTGATCAAAAATAGAAATAGCCTCCTGATAACTGCCTTTCTGAGCCGCTTCAACTCCCTGCGCCCTCAGGGACCGCTGTTTGGAGGTCCCCAGATAGCCCACAAACCGTGTAACGCCAAAAGCGATGAGAGCCACCAGCGCCAGGCAGACCGCCCAGGCAGCCAGACCACGGACCAGCCTGCGGCGCCTGCGTTTTTTTCTGGCCGCCTGCCTCTCCTTGTCAAACTCCCGCCCATTTCTGGGCGGATAGCCGTTTCTGGCCGAATATTTTCTCGCCGAGTAATTCACTGCCCCCCGGTTTGCTTTCCTTGCACCCTGTCCCATAAAACTACCTCACATCCGTACTGCCGAATCCCCCGTTGCGCTGCTCCTCGCAGTCATCGTCCACTGTAATTCCAAATGGGATGAAGATTCCCTGCGCAAATGCAGCCCCGGCAGACAGCTCTACCGTCTTCTCCTCTCTGGAATCGTTGGTCACCTTGATAAACATATGCCCCTCATTATCCGAATAAAAATAGTCGCTGTCAATGATCCCCACCGTATTGTTCAGCTGAAGGCGGTACTTAAATCCAAGGCTGCTTCTGGGGAAAATCTGCAGGACCCAGCCTTCTTCCATCTCCACCCGGACTCCTGTGGGCATTTTAACGCTCTCCCCCGGCTTTAAAGTAAAACCGGCCGGCGTATAGAAATCATACCCCGCGGAACCGGATGTAGCCCTGGCCGGAAGTTTGATTTCCTCATAAATCCGGTTCAGATCCTCTCCGGCTGTTTCTCCGAAAGTATCCTGCCAATCCTGGGCAAAACGTCCAAAGCTTACTTTATGAAATTTTCCAATTCGATTCATCATCATTCTTTCCTCATTTCGTTCTGTTTATGATCCGGCTCTTGATTTACCGCTCCTGATACAAAACCGCCTGTCCTTTTTTTAGAGACTCCTTCACATCGATTACCCGCTGATTGGCGCTGCCCTTCCAGTGGAGGCTGTTGTCTTTCTGATCGATCTTAAACTCTCCGTCCACCACTACATCCACCGCTCCCAGCCAGGTCAGTTCCTTGATTTCCTCCCAGAGATAGCCGGTATACAGCCAAATGGTTTTCTGCGGAAACTGCTCCCTAATTTCCTTAGCCAGTCTGCCGATCTCCTGCCGGTTTGCCGGATGAAGAGGGTCTCCGCCGCTTAAAGTAAGACCGGAAACATACTCCTTTTCCAACTCTGCGCGTATTTCTTCCAGCGCCGCTTCATCAAAGGGAATTCCTCCCTGAATATCCCATGTGACCGGGTTATGGCACTCCGGACACCCATGGCTGCAGCCTGCCACCCATAAAACCACCCGGAGTCCCTCTCCGTTAAGCATATCATCCTTTGTAATATTATGATACCGCATACTTGTCTGCTCCTGTCTGTTCTGTTCCATTAGTCTAACACAGGGGATTAAATTTTTCCACTGTTTCTTTTACTTCCGTTTCTTTCCCTGGATTGGCGGACTCCGCTGCGCCGCTCCAAAAACCTGGCCAGAAGGCAGTAATACTGCCTCCGGGCCAGATCACGGCAGATAAAATCATATTCCTTATCATCCATAGGCATTATATCAAAATACTGATAGAATACCTCATCCGAAATTTCATCCAGATACCTCCTGAGTTCCTGTTTATACTCCGCAATCTCCTCTTGCTCCAGCTCTTTTAAAATATCTTCCATCGTCTTCCCTTTCCTTGCCCCCCGCAGGCGCCGCGCTGTCCGGCCGGCGTATTTCATGATTCATGATCGATTATACACTATTTCCATATCTATTTACATATAATTTTATAGTCTTGCCACAACTATTCAGGAGGCGGGAAAACGGGAGTAAAAACAGGGGGCGCCCCGATTCCGTATCGATGCCGCTCCCCCTGTTTTGATCTCTTCATCCATCAAAGCGGGCCTTCTCCGCTTTGAGTCGTGCTACATGCTCTTTCGCTCCGCAATCTCCGCCATCTTGGCATCGTTTAATCTGGTATCTCCCTTCACCCTGGAATAGCTTAAATAACCGTTCATCCGGTCAATCTTCGTCAAATTCCTGCTTCCGCACTTGGGGCACACATCCATTTCCAATTCCTGATGTCCGCAATCGTCGCAGTAGGCCAGGGACAGATTGACTCCCTCGTAAAATCCCATCTTCATGGCTCTGCGCACCAGAGTGCGGATAGCCTCCCGGTTGTAGCTGATGGGGTATTTCACATACTGAATCTTGCCGCCATTGCTTAAATCCCAGAAACGATGCTCCAGATCCTGTTTCTGAATGGGCGTAATATCCTCCGTCACATGACAGTGGAATCCGTTGCTTACATACTCCCGGTCTGAAACATTTTCCACAATTCCGTACTTTTTCCGGAACTGCTTCACCTGAAGGCCGCACAGATTTTCCGCCGGAGTTGCATAAATGGCGTAAAGGTGTCCGTCCTCCTCCTTATACTGATTAATCTTCTCGTTGATATGTTTCAGCACTTCCAGCGCAAACTGTCCGTCCTCCACCAGGGACTTCCGATTGTAAAGCTGCTGCAGCTCATTAAAGGCAGTGATGCCGAAGGAAGCAGTAGCTGTTTTCAGCAATGGCTTAATTTTATCATGCAGTCCCAGATGGCCGCCGTAAAATCCCCCTTCACAGTAGGCCAGGGGATTGGTCGAGGCTTTCATTTCACCCAGGTAAGCGTAAGTCCGAATATGGATTTTCCGGATCAGTTCCAGATAGTAGTCCAGCACCTCGTAAAAATCCCGGCTTTCCTGTCTGGCTTTTGCCAGAATCATGGGCAGATGAAGACTTACCACACCGATGTTAAACCGTCCCACAAATACGGGCTGATCCTTCTCATCCGCCGGCTTCATGCCGCCTCTCTCATACCAGGGAGAAAGGAAGGCGCGGCAGCCCATGGGCGAAATCACTTTGCCGTACTTTTTATACATACTGGGAACATAGCCCTCGCCGGTCAGGGACAGCCAGTCAGGATACATCGTCTTGCTGGAGCACTCGATTCCTGCCTCAAACACATCCTCCAGTTCTCCGCCTGGTCCGTGAAGCTTTTCGTCATAGAGAAATACCAGTTTCGGGAAAAGCACCGGTTTCTTGTGTCCAGGCTTTCCCTCTCCGTCTCCCCGCACCTTCAGCATGGTAATGGTGGCCATTTTCGCAAAACGGCTGGTTCCCGTTCCCGCAGTCATGGTAATGAAGGGATAATCCCCCCGGCTTGAGGAAACAGAGTTAAATTTGTACTCCCAGCCCTGAAACCCCTGTTCCATTTCCCGCTGTACATCCTCCAATGCCACCTCTCTCGCCCGCTCTCCGGGAAGCCCCAGATCCTCATATTTCTTTATGTACTTTTCGTAGGATTTCTCCGCGTAGGGAGCCAGGATATTTTCCACGTTGGGAACCGTAAAGCCGCCGTATTGCTGGCTTGCGGCGCTTAAAACAATATCTCCGATTACGTCAAAAGCGACATCCAGGGTTTTGGGCTCATTGTACCACAGATTTCCCATTTCAAATCCGCCGCTCAGAACAGACTGAACGTCGAAAAGGCAGCAGTTCATGGTATCCCTTCTTGCGGACATATCATGAATATAGATATACCCTTCCCGGCAGGCCTGCAGTTCCTCCACCGTCATAAAAAACTTCTGATACAGAGATTTGTTCAGCTCGTTAAAAATCAGGCTGCGCTTGGTGGAAACCAAAGCACTGTCTGTATTGCTGTTCTCCTTATCTCCGATGTACATAATCGACTGGCTTTTTTTATAAACATCATCCAGCATCTGCACGAAATCCTGCTTGTAGTTTCGGTAATCCCGGTAGCTCTTGGCCACAGCCGGATTCACCTGTTCCAGTGCCCCTTCTACAATGTTGTGCATCTGGGCAATGGGAATCTGGCTGGTATCCATGCTTTCCGCCTTCTCTTCCACAAAACGGCAGATAAACCGAATTTCCCCGTCGGAAAAACGGATCATAGCTCTCTCCGCCGATTTTCCTACTGCTGCTACCACCTTCTGGACGTTGAAGTCTTCCCGGGTCCCGTCTTTTTTAATTACTTTTATCTCACTGCACTGTACCATTCTGCCTCCGTCCTTCCCCGAAAGCCCATTATTATTCCAAGGCCAGGGGGATTACTACTATATATAGTGTCTATCTTTTATTTAAAATACAATATGCGCATAGGCGCTCTGCTATCCTATCACGGCAGAAGCAGGAAGTCAAGAGAAAAAAAGAGACGGGAGAACTTTTTTGCTCTCCTGTCTCTCAATCATGCCTCCTGCGCAGCGATCAGCCGTTCTAAACGGAAGACCGCACAAAACCTTCTCTAAAACTGCACAATGTCCTTAATTTCCCGGGCCGGCTCCACCGCCTCTCCGTAAAGGACCGGTCCCTCTCCGTGATAATCCTTCTGGTATTCGATGCCGATTTTTGCCCGCACCTTCACCCAGTCTTTCGTCTTAAACTGTTCGGCTCCCTGCCATTTGCACATAAATCCCAGAAAGGTCATATCCGCCTCACAGCAGGTCATAGCCATCCGTCCCGGCACAAAAACTCCTTTGGGAAATTTAGGGGACTTTAAAACCATCGCGGTGAATTCCACTGTCTTGCCCTTATAACGTTCCGGATGATCCATACAGTCAATATACCATACGCCATAGTCCTCGGGTTTCAGCTGGATAACCGGCGCCTTCAGGTCGTAAGGCAGATCCTCTTCCAGAGTCGCCAGGTCAATCTCCCCGTTCTGGTCCTCCATCACAATCTCGCTGTCCCGGCTCATGGCCCGGATGCTGCGGCGGTAGGTGTTCAGCTTCTCATTAGGAAGGCCGTCGCACCGGTTGACGATAACCAGCTCGGAACGTCTCAGCATAGCTCCCAGAAGCGGCTTCATATTCTGTGAATAGAGCTCAAAGGTAGATCCGTCAATAATAGTAATCTGCTGATAGATCATCCAGTCCTCTGGCAGCTTCAGCTCATCCTGATTCCACATTCCGTTCCATTCAATCAGCACCCGTTCCGGACGATAGACCACCTCCAGTTCGTTGAGATACTGGGGCGTCAGCTTTTCCTGATCCTCAATGAAAACAGCGGCAGTGCGGTTCTTTTTCAGCATCCGGTCGCTGTATTCCTCCTCCCCCTCTTCGCAGACGATAAGGAGGGTCTTTCCATCGGTTTTAAAGTATTCCTGGTCCATGGTGAAACTTAAAAACTGAGTTTTACCCGCCTCCAGAAAGCCGTTGATCAGGAACACCGGCATTACGTCATCATCAATTTCATTTGCCATGGCTTAACCTCTTCCAAACAGCTGGTTTAACGCTTCTTCCTTCAGGCTGGAGCCGATGACGCACACCTTGCCGGTGTAATCCGGCCTGCCGTCACGGATTTCATACTGTCCGGGCACCAAATCAAAATACAGCCACTCTCCGGGATTCTCCGTAGGAAGCATTCCCTTTGCCCGCAGTACCTGGCCAAAGTCCTCAGACTGAGACATCTGCTTTAAGACCTCTTCCAGACTCTCCTTCGTCACCGGCACGATCGTCTCCATGCCCCAGCTGGTAAACACCTCGTCGGCATGGTGGTGGTGATGATGGCCCTCATGGTCATGACCGCAGCACTCCTCATGGTCATGGTGATGATGGTCATGGCCCTCTTCATGGTCGTGATGATGCTCATGGTCCTCCTCATGGCCGTGATGATGGTCGTGGCCGCAGCACTCATCGTGGTCATGGTGATGATGCTCATGCTCGTGGCTGCGCCTTACCTCTTCCAGCATGTCGTCCAGCATAGTATCCTTCTTTTCAATGATATCCAGCAGCTGACTTCCTTCCAGCTGGTCGATGGGGGTGGTAATAATAGCCGCCCTGGGATTCTTCTCCCGAATCAGATCCACATCTCTTAAAACCTTGTCGGGATCCACAATATCCGTCCGGCTCAGAACAATTGTCCCCGCATTTTCAATCTGATTGTTGAAAAATTCGCCGAAATTCTTCATATACATCTTGCACTTGGACGCATCCACAATGGTCACCGCGCTGTTTAACTCCACGTCCATATCCGCAGACACATCGACCACCGCCTTCATCACATCGGACAGCTTGCCCACACCGGAGGGCTCGATCATAATTCGGTCCGGGGCGTACTTGGTCAGAACCTCCGCCAGGCTCTTTCCAAAATCTCCCACCAACGAACAGCAGATACAGCCGGAATTCATCTCACGGATCTCAATCCCCGAATCCTTTAAAAAACCGCCGTCTATGCCAATCTCGCCGAACTCGTTCTCAATCAGCACCACCTGTTCGCCTTTGACCGCCTCCTCCAGAAGCTTTTTGATAAAGGTGGTCTTGCCAGCGCCCAAAAAGCCGGAGATAATATCAATTTTTGTCATAATGTTTCATCCTTCTTTCTCAAAAAACAAGCTTTTTTTAAGCTAAATATCATTGCTTAGGACGGCTCATACCCGAGGGACACTTTGTCCAATGTGAAAACGAGGGCAAAAACAGGCGTTTTCCCGCCGTCCTGAACTATTTCATTTGAATATTGTGGCACAAAGAATCCTTAAAGTCAAGACGTTTCCTCCTCCCCCTGCCGCTTCTTCCTCCGGCGGTTTCCACGCAGCCGCCTTTCCCGCTGGAGCGCATCGAGGAAATGACGGCCCTCATAGGCGGAGACGGTCAACTATATCCAGCCAGCAAAGCAGACCGTGCATAATCCGTGCTGCCCGGCAGACGGATTCAGCGCAAAAGCTTTACCGCCTTACCACCGCCCGGTAAGCCCCGAACAGCAGAAAGGCTGCCAGATTCACCACCACCACGCTGGCTCCCGCAGGGGTGGAGAGTTGGTAGGAGGCGGTCATCCCTAGAAAAAAGCACACCGCTGACAAGGCGCCGGAGCAGAGTACCACCCCCCGGAAGCTCTTAAATACCTGCATGGATGTAAGGGCCGGGAAAATCACCAGACTGGAAATCAGCATGGCCCCCATCATCCGCATTCCCAGAACAATGGTTACCGCAGTAAGAACGGCGATCACCACGTTGTAGCGGTCCACCTTCACTCCTGTGGCCTTGGCGAAGTTCTCGTCAAAGGTCACTGCGAACAGCTTATGGTAGCAGGCTACAAAGAGAATCAGCACAGCCGCCGACAGCACCACGCTTAAAATCACATCCTCCCGGCTCATAGCCAGGATGCTCCCGAACATATAGCTGCTCACATCCGTGGTCATGCCCGTGGTCATGGAAGTGATGATAATTCCGATGGCCAGGGCGCTGGCGGAAATCATGGCGATAGCCGCATCACTTTTCACCCTGGCGTTCTCCGTAATCCGCAGCAGGAAGAATGCCGCTACCACCACTACAGGAATCGAAACCTTTAGCGGGGACCATCCCATGGCAAGAGCCACCGACAGCGCACCGAAGGATACATGGGAAAGTCCGTCCCCGATCATGGAATATCTTCTCAGAACCAGGCTGACTCCCAGCAGGGAAGCGCACAGGGATACCAGCAGTCCTCCCACCAGGGCCCTTACCAGAAATGGGTATCCAAGCATCTCAGCAATCACGCTCATGTTCCTTCCTCCTTCCCTTAGCGTTTTCCAACAGGCTCCTGTCCGCCTGAAGATGAACCGCATGGCAGCCTGCGGTAGGCTTGCACCGCCCCTGTTCCTTCTCATGGAAGAAATGCCCGGCGGCCTGACTGTTCATATAGTCGTGAGCCGGTCCGTAGAAAAGCACCTGCTTCTGAAGATGGAGAATCTTATTTGCCTCCTCCACCGCGTTTCTCAGATCATGGGATACCATAAGAATGGCCACGTGGTCCTCCCGGTTCAGCCTGCGCAGCATCTGATAAAATTCCTGAATCGCCATGGGGTCCAGCCCCGTAATAGGCTCATCCAGGATTAGCAGGCTGCTGGTAGCGCACAGGGCTCTAGCAATAAGCACTCTCTGCTGCTGGCCGCCGGAAAGCTCCCGATAGCAGTGATTTTTCAGGGGCGTAATGCCCAGCTTCTCCATATTTTCCGCTGCCAGCTTCTTCTGCTCCCGTGAGTAAAACGGCAGCCTGCCCATGCGGCCAAGGCAGCCGCTTAAAACCACCTCCCACACCGTTGCGGGAAAATCCTTCTGGGCCGCGGTCTGTTGAGGCAGATAGCCGATGCCTCCCTTTTTCAGCTCCTCCGACAGCCGGATGCTGCCGGCCGTAGGTTTCAGCAGTCCCAGCAGTCCCTTAATGAAAGTACTTTTTCCCGAGCCATTCTCCCCGACAATGCAGATATAATCCCCGGCATCCACTTCCAGATTTACATCCACCACCGCATCCTGATTGTCATATCCAAAATCTACATGTGTACACTTAATCAATGGCATCATGCCCTGTTCCCTCTCATTTCCTATAGTCCCGCCTGCGGTTCTATTCATCCAGTCCCTGCCTCAAATTCTCCACATTCTGCCGCATCAGCTGCAGATAGGTGATTCCCTGGTCAAATTCCTGTCTGGTTACGTTGTGGCAGGAGTGAAGCAGAAGCTGGTCTGCCCCCGTTTCCTCGCTGATTACCCGGGCGGTGCTGTGGCTGGAAAGTTCCAGATAGTACACCGCCGGAATCCGTTCTTCCCTCACCTTGTCAATCAGATAGGCGATCGTCCTGGCGCTGGGCTCCGTGTCTGTACTGCAGCCGGAAAAAGCGGCCCGGTAGGACCAGCCGTAAGTGTCCGCCAAATACCGGAACGGGAATTTATCCGCCACAATAAAGAGGTTTCGCTTCTCGTCCCGGGCTACCTGGCGGAAGGCCTCGTCCAGACCGCTCAGCTCCTTTAAGTAGCCGCCGGCCCTCTGCCGGTAATAATCCCCGTTGGCCTCATCCTCCTCCGCAAGGGTATCCCGGATGATTTCCACAATATGCATGGCATTTACCGGGGAGGTCCAGATATGCTCATCGTACTCAATCTCCATCTGACGGCCGTCCTCATCCTCCGGATGGGAATGGTCGTGAGAATGGCCTTCGTCTCCATCCTCCATCCCCTCAACCAGCTCCTCCTCCAGAACATCCACATAATCCATCATCGTAAGGACCTTCATACCGGAGGTATCGGTGGCTTCCAGCACCTGGGAAAGCCAGTGCTCCATGGCCCCCCCATTGCTGATCAGAAGGTCAGCCTCCTGAATGGTAATCATATCCGCGGGAGTAGGCTCAAAGGAATGGCTGTCCATTCCAGCCGGTACCACCAGAGTCAGTTTCACCCGATCTCCGGCCACCTGGCGCACAAAATCATAATAAGGGAAAATAGTGGTGACCACATTCAAACGTCCGTCCGTCTCCACCTTTTCCCGGGCCGCGCCGCAGCCGGACAGTCCCCAAAAAAGAAACAAGAGGGCCGCAAGCAATACCGGCCCCCTGACGGCCTTTCCGAAAGCCGTCTTACTTTCCATCTTCTTCAATCCCATTCACGTCCTTCACAATCTGAACCACATCCCCGGGATGGTCTGCGATATAGGCCGGCGAAAAAGCCTCTAATTCCTCCCGGTCGCGGAATCCCCAGGTCACTCCAACGGTCACTGCCCCGGCGTTGATTCCGGTCTTCATATCCGTATTGGTATCCCCCAGATACAGGCACTCCTCCATCTTAACCCCCAGTTCCCTGGCACAGGCCCATACGCCCTCCGGCGCGGGCTTTTTGGGGATTCCCTCGTTCTCCCGCTCGCCGCTGGCCCAGTCAAAATATCCTTCGCCGAATATTCCGTTGATATTGTCCATGGCTCTGGCATGAGGCTTGTTGGACAGCACCGCAATTTTAACCCCGTGGCTCTTTAAAAATTCCAGCAGCTGCCGGATCCCCTCGTAGGGTTCTACCCGGTACAGGCAGCAGTCTTTGAAAAAAGTGGAGTATTTCACCAGAGATTCCTCATAAAATCTCAGATTCTCATCTCCCTGCGCCTTCAGGGCCCGTTCCATCAGTTTTTTATAGCCATCGCCGACATACCGCTTGGTATCCTCTACCGAAATCGGTTCCAGGCCAAAAGATTCCAGCGTCTGATTCACCGATTTTTGTATCGCGTAAATAGAATTTACCAAGGTTCCGTCCAGATCAAAAATACAGCACCGAACCATATATTTCATTCCTTTCCGTCTTCCAATCTCATTCTTTCATCGTTCGGGCTGATTATAGCATATCCTGGCAATTTTGCAAACTATTTTTCACTGCACCTGGTCAATCCTGGCAATCAGCTCCTCATAACCCTTGGCATAATCCTTATATACCGTCTTGGCCATAGCTTCAAACCGCCTCTGCTCCCGCTCGTTCAAAACCGTTACCTGGCACCCTGCTGCCTCCAGCTTTTTCCTGGACTCCTCTTCCCGCTCGTTCCACAGCTGACGCTCATAAAGCGCGGATTGCCTGGCGCAGGAAAGAATAATAGCCTGGTCCTCAGCGGAGAGCTTCTTCCATGTTTCCCCCGAGGCCACCTGAATCTCCGGAATCCGGTTGTGGGCATCCAAGGTAATATAGGGCGCCATCTCGAAATGCCCCATGGTATCATAGGACGGCCAGTTATTCTCCGCGCCGTCAATCTGCCCGGTTTCCAGGGCTCCGTACACCTCGGAGTAATCCATCATCACCGGCTGAGCCCCCAGGGCCCGCACCATATCCTCCATCAGCCCTGACTGAGCTACCCGGATTTTTAAATCCCGCATATCTTCCAGGCATTCCACCTGCTTTCCGGAATTATAGAAATGTCTCGCCCCGGCGTCATACCAGGCAAGCCCCTTCAAATCATAGTCCTCAAAAGCCTCCATAAAGACCTCTCCTGTTTCCCCGTCCAGCACCTTCCACATATGATCTCCGTCCCGGTAAAGATAGGGCAGCTGAAGAACATTGAGCACCGGAATCTCGTCTCCCAGGCTCATTACCGACAATCTCGCAAAATCAATTCCGCCAAAACGCAGCTGTTTTAATACCTCTGTCTCGGAGCCCAGAGCCCCTTCCGCATAAATTTTGATATGAATTCTCCCTCTGGTCTCCTCCTGAACCAGCTGGGCAAAGCGAACGGCCGCCTGGGTGGTCGGGTAATCCCGGGGCTGATTTTCCGCATAGGTTAGAACAAATTCCGGATTCTGCTCCCGGACAGCAGAAAAAGCGGACCGTTCCCGACAAGCGCCCGCCAGACAAGCAATTCCAGCCGCAGCGGCTACCGCCAGGCACAGAATCCATAGTTTTTTCGTTCTTTTTTTCATAAATACTTCTCCGTCCCCTCTGCCTCTGCGGCAGAATAAAAATCCCAGGCGAATCTCTAAAACGCCTCCTCCCCAAAGGGAGGAAGCGTATGCTAAAAGGGAACCAGTCTATCCTCTTATACACCTGGATTGATGATGCTCTGAATCTCTTCATCATCTACATTAGTACTATCCACTAAAATAACGCCGGTGTCAATGGTTTTTTCTTCAACCGTTCCGCCGCCTGCCAGTTCCAGAGCAGTCTTAACACCATCATAACCCATGTAATACTGACGCTGAACCACAGAAGCAACATCGAAGTTTCCGCTGCGGATCATGGTCTCGATTTCTGCGGAGAAGTCAAATCCAACCATGGTGATGTCCGTACGGTTGGTCTCCGTCAGTCCGGTAACGAAACCTACGGTCGAACCGTTGTTGGGGCCAAATACGCCCTTTAAGTTGGGGTAGGTGGTAATGAAGTCCTGGCAGAATCCTACCGCCTTGCTGATATCTCCGTCATTTACCTTGATATCGTCGTTTAATACAACCCATTTCTCAGGAGCGTTCGCCTCCCAGTACTCGTTGAATCCTTTTACACGGTCATTGATGGTCTGGGAACCGGTGGAGCCTACCTGAATAGCGATCTGAGCCTCTTCATCCTCGGAAATTCCCTTCTCCTTTAAGCGGCGCAGCATTTCCTCGGCAGCGGTCTTTCCGGCCGCAACGTTGTCGGTCAGAAGAGCGGCGCTGTAGTTGTCGCTCTTGATTACGGTGTCAACCAGAACAACGGGAGTTCCGGAATTATAGGCCTCCGTAATCGGCGCATCCAGGGATACGCTGTCCAGAGGAGCAATTACAATTCCGTCTGCCTGGGCGGATACGGCGTTCTGCAGCAGGGTCAGCTGTCCCTCAATGTCAGACTCCAGAGCGGTTCCAACTACAACTACGTTGCAGCCCAAATCCTCGCCGGCCTTTTCGGCTCCGGCCTGAAGCACGCTCCAATACTGGTTGCCCAGTACTTTAACGATTACGTAGATAGTCTTGTCGCTGTTATCGGCAGAAGCAGTATCAGAAGCCGCCTCGGTATCCTCGGCGTCGGTATCGGCTGCCTTTTCGCTGGAAGCCGCCTCGGTATCAGCTTCCGCTGCTGTAGTAGACTCGCTTGCGGAGCTTCCGCATCCGGCCAGCATGGAAGCTGCCATTGCTGCTGTTAATAATAATGTTACAAATCTCTTTCTCATAGTCCTTGTATCCTCCTACTTGATTTTATAATGATTCAGGACGGCGCTTCTTCTTGCCCTTATTTTCCCGCCGTCCCGAACGGTTACGTTTTATTTCTTCTTCAATCCGAAAAATCTCTTGATGGAATCCAGGTTTCCGCCCTGCTTTGCCGTCTGGGAAGCAACCGCGATCAGAAGGATAAATCCTACCACCACCTGCTGCCAGAAAGAGTTAACGCCGTTTAAGTTCAGCCCGTTTCGGATCATGCCCATCATCAGCGCACCGATCACCGTATTCAGGATCGTTCCCTCGCCGCCCAAAATGGAGATTCCTCCCAGAACGGAGGCCGCGATTGCCTCCATCTCATAGCCGTTTCCGGCGGTAGGCTGGGCGCTGGAAAGACGGGACGCTACCAGAATTCCGCAGATTGCCGCTGACAAGCCGGAAATACAGTAAGCAAACATACGTGTCTTCACTGCGTTGATGCCGGAAAGCTTCGCCGCTTCCAGGTTGGAACCGCAGGCGTAGATCTGACGCCCGATTCTGGACTTTGCCAGAACAATTCCTAGGATTACCGCGTACACCAGCGTAATGATTACGCTGTAGGGAAGTCCGCTTCCTCCGATTCTTCCGCCGCCAAGAATATAAAACTGTTTCTGAACCGCCTCAGAGGGAATGTTGGTGGTGTAAAGAGGAGCGCCGTTTACCAGAACATTCGCCATACCTCTGTATACCCACTGGGTCGCCAGGGTAGCCACGAAGGGAACCACGCCCAGGATTTCAATAAAGAAACCGTTCATAATACCGGTCGCCACGCCCATAGCCAGACAAAGCACAATGGCAATGGGAAGGGGTACCCCCATAGTCAGAAGGCTTACCATGATAATGCCGGAAAGAGCCATGGATGCGCCGGCGGACAAATCGTTTCCTCCGCAGACCAGGCAGAAGCTCAATCCGCAGCCGATAATGGTGTATGTAACAATCTGCTGAAGCAGATTCTGAAGGTTTGCCGGTGCCAGGAATTTATCTCCGGAAATCACGGAAAACAGAATAAACAGGGCAACCAGAATTCCAAATGAAAAGATCGCTCTCCGGGTGGCGGCGTTCAGCTTGCTGATACCATTTGCTGCGCTCTCCCCGCTTTTATTTAATTTCGCCATTTCTCAATACTCCCTTTCTCTAAGCCTCATGCGATAAGGTGGGGGCCGGTTTGCCCTCCAGCTTGTTGTATCCGGCCGCCAGATACAGAATCTGCTCCTGAGTGGCGGTCTTTGCGTCCAGCTCTCCGTTGATTTCCCCCTGATGGATTACCAGAATCCGGTCGCTCATTCCCAGGATCTCCGGCAGCTCCGATGAAATCATAATAATCGCCACGCCCTGGTCGCTGAGCTGGTTAAACAGCTCGTAAACCTCGTACTTGGCTCCCACGTCAATTCCGCGGGTAGGCTCGTCCACAATCAGTACCTTAACATCGTTGCAAAGCCATTTGGCCAGAACCACTTTCTGCTGATTTCCTCCGGATAAATTCCTGCACAGCTGGTGTACGCTGGGCGTTTTCGTGTGCAGCAGCTGCACATATTTTTCCGCGTTCTCCAGTCCCGCCTTATCATCCACAAAGCCGAAACGGGTAATCTGAGGCAAGTGGGCCATATTAGTGTTGTATTTAATGTCCAGTCCCAGAGCCAGTCCGTCCCGTTTACGGTCCTCGGTAGCATATCCGATTCCATTGCGGATGGCCTGGATGACCGAGTGAATCTTCACCGGCTTTCCTTCAATCCAAAGATCCATGGAATCCGCGTGATCCGCGCCGAAGATGCAGCGCATAAGCTCAGTTCGTCCCGCCCCTACCAGGCCGGAGATTCCCAGAATCTCTCCCTTTCTTACAAAGAAATGATCCGCGTTTACCTTATCTCCCCTGCGCACGTTTCTGGCTTCCAGAACGATATCTCCGATGGTCCGTTTGTGCTTGGGATATTTGTCCTCCAGGGCCCGTCCTACAATCATGTTCACCAGTTCATCCATGGTGATTTCATTTAAGTTGCGGGTGCCGATATACTGACCGTCGCGGATGATTGTTACCCGCTCACAGATGCGGTTTAGCTCAGCCATACGGTGGGAGATATAAACCATTCCCACTCCCTTTTCCTTCAGCCGTCCGATAATCTCAAACAGCTGGTCGATTTCCCGCTCTGTCAGTGTTGCGGTCGGCTCATCCAGGACCAAAATTTTTGAATTGAAGCTGATCGCTTTGGCAATCTCCACCATCTGCTGCTTTGCGATGCTCAAGGAACCTACCATAGCGTAGGTATCCAAATCGATTCCCAAATCATCCAGAATGGCCTTTGCCTCCCTGTGCATCCGCTTGTCATCAATAAACATGCCCTTTTTAGGAGCTCTGCCAATGAAAATATTGTCGGCCACGCTCAGGTGTCCGCACATATTCAGCTCCTGCATGATAATGCTGACTCCCAGTTCATGGGCCTTTGCCACGGAATCGATGATTACTTTTTCACCCTCAATGAAGATTTCTCCTTCGTCAGCGCGGTATACGCCGGAAAGGATCTTCATCAGCGTGGACTTCCCGGCTCCGTTCTCACCTACCAGGCCAAGGACCTCGCCCTTGTTTACGCTTAAGGATACATGATCCAAGGCTTTCACACCGGGAAAGCTCTTGCTGATCCCTTCCATACGAAACAATTCCTGTCCCATGCCGTCCTCCCCTCTTTCTTTCTGTTTGCTTGTCCGAGGAAACCTTTCGTCTCCCTGAACTGTAATTTCATTATACCGGCGGGGAATTTCGATTCATATGGTAACATTTTATCATTCCTAGTATGTTTTTAACTTCTTGTGTAAAACATCAAAAAAAGCGCCCTTCTTTTTACGGTTAAAGGCGCTTTTGACATACAGATCGTTATTTTTTTAGCGGACCCCTGTGTTTTTTCATCCCTGGAGGTCTTTTAAAATCTGATTCCGGTATTCCGACGGGCTTTCCCCCGTCATTCTCTTAAATACCTTTGTAAAATAATTGGAATCCGGGTATCCTACCCGCTCTCCCACCTCTTTTACGTTGACATTTGGCTGCATCAGCAGTTTTTTTGCCTCACCTATGCGGTATTCCGCCACATAGGAGGTAAAATTCTGACCGAACTGCTGCTTAAACATCTTGCAGAAATAGGGTTCCGAGTAATTGACCGCCCTGGCTCCGTCGCTCATGGAAATCTCCCGCATGTAGTTCTTCTGGATATATTCCTGAATCATGGAGGCCATCAGACTGAGACGGTTGACGCCTCCCTGCTCCGGACTCTGGTCATTTTCTTCCGTTTCCCGGGAATCCGGCTGGCCCTTCCTCTGCTCCCGGTCCTCCGTCCGGGCTGCCGCTTCCCTGTCTGCCGCCGGCTGCCGGCCGTCTGTCTGCTCCATCTCCTGGCGCAGCTCCTGCCAGCGCCTCCGCTCCGATGTCAGGCGGATGGCCTCCTCCACCACCGCCAGCATTTCCTTCTGGGAATAGGGTTTCAGAAGATATTCCATGGCCCGCACCGACACCGCCTTTTTGGCGTACTCGAACCGGTCGTAGGCCGTAAGGAAAATCAGGCAGCACTCCATATCCTCTTTTCGGATGGCCTCCGCCGCCTCAATTCCGTTCATTCCCGGCATGGCGATATCCAAAATTACGATTTGAATGGATTCCCGCCGGAAAATGTCCAGAGCCTCTCTCCCGTTTTGCGCCTCGAAAATCCGGCACTGGTCCGACAGCCGTTTCTCCAGCGTCTTCTTTAAGACCATACGCTCAATCAGCTCATCCTCGGCAATCAACAATCCGTACATCCGCATATCCGCCTTTCTACTTTTTTCTGGCTCCAAAGGTAATCTTTACCCTTGTCCCTTCATTCTCCTGGCTGTCCACCGATACCTGCCCGTGCTCGTAATAGGCCGTAATCCGCCGGTAAATATTTCCAAGCCCAATTCCAAGTCCGCTTCCCCGGTTTTCCATGGCCTTCCGGATCTGCTCTAAGCGTTCCGGGCTCATGCCAGCCCCGGTATCATCTATACAAATCTGCATAATCCCATCCTGCTCCGTGACGCTGATGGAAAGATTTCCTCCCTCCTCCTTACAGGAAAGGCCGTGGATTACCGCATTCTCCACCAGCGGCTGAAGAAGGAATACCGGAACCTCCCGTTCGTAAAGCTCCTGGGGGCAGACCACCTTCCACCGAATCCGCTCCCCAAAGCGCATCTGCTGGATATACATATAATCCTGCACCACCTTCATCTCCTCCCTCAGCGGCGCCAGGGGATTGGCGGTACGCAGACTGTAGCGCAGCAGATTGCTCATGGCCACCAGCATCTCCTCCGTCACCGGAGCCTCCTCCATCTGAGACATGCGGGTAATCATGTTTAAGGTATTAAAGAGAAAATGAGGATTCATCTGGCTTTTCACCAATTCCAGCTGTGCCATGGAAAAACGCTGCTCCAACCGGGCCTGCTCCATCTGCTGGCGGTGGAGCTGAATTTCCATCCGGCTCTTTTCCTCAGAGGTGCGGACATAATCCTCCATGGCCCGCTTCATCTTGTTGAAAGCCCCTACCAGCTGGCCCATCTCGTCCTCGCCCTTCCAGGTCACATCCGCCGCGCTGAAGTCATTTTTCTCAATGCTGCGGGACACCGCCGCCAGCTGACCCATGGTGGCCACCATTCCCTTTGTAACAAAACCCATAGAAAACAGGAGGGCCAGAAACACCGCCACCCCGATAGCCCCAAAAATGTAAGGAAGGGTGGTCAGTATGGGAAGCTGCTCCTCGTAGTAAGCATTTCACTCCAAAAGTACCGCCTGGGACAGGC
>ENA-OWOC01000154-OWOC01000154.1-gut-metagenome-genome-assembly--contig:-NODE-154-length-29077-cov-5.791897_pt1 | contig 29077 bp, 26 predicted proteins | sample MGYA00248245_ERZ651791 | MGnify/ENA primary metagenome ERZ651791 (study PRJEB26908, sample SAMEA4031703) | gut metagenome | biome: gut; feature: normal infant; material: stool | place: China | collected 2015...
CATGAAGAAGCGCTGGCTGCCGGAACATATACCGCTGAGGTTTTTCGATGGGACTAATATTTAAAAATTGAATAGGAACAAGCTTTACCTGGCGGCTGCTTTTCAAAGGCAGCCGCCAAATTTGTTGCGGTAAGCGCCTGTCCCCTATGGGTTCTCGGACTTTTTGTATTTTATTTCCATTTTTCTGTTGTCATTTTCACCAAATCTCATATAATATCCGGTAAATCTCAAAGTTTTCCCATTTTTTTCCTTGACACTGCCAAGAAATTATGCTAAAACCTGTGTTATTGCTCATATATTACAATTTTGTTACATATTATGTATTATCTATTAATTTTTGATTCTATTTGTTACATGAGCAATCAGGAGGTAAATTATGAAAATCAGACATCTTACCACATGTTTATTCTTGAGCGTCATATTGGCGGCGGCTTTCGCCTTCACCGCTCTGGCCGCAGTTCCCACCGGACGTATGGAGAAGGTAACGGACACTGAGATTACCGGCTGGGCTTACCAGAAGGACATGCCCAATTCCCCCATCAATGTCCGCGTTGCCATCAAGGACGCCGACGGCGAGGAGGTATTCAGCCAGAAGGTGACCGCCGGAGAATACCGGGAAGATCTGGAGGATAAGGGCAACGGCTGCCACGGATTCACCGTTTCCGTAGACTGGTCCTCCTTTGAGGACGGCGTTTATACCATCGAAGGATATGCCGGCGACAGAACCCTGACCCGCACCTTAACCTACACCAAGGGCAATCCTCAGGAGGCCTCTGCTGAAGAGGAAAATGCTTCTGCACCTCAGCTTGTATCTCTGGGTACCTTTAAGACCACCGGCTACTGCCCCTGCAGCCGCTGTTCCGAGGGCTGGGGCCGCCACACCTGCACCGGAGCCATGGCCAGCGCCCGCCATACCATCGCCGTTGACCCCAATGTAATTCCCTACGGCACCCAGGTCATGATCAACGGAGTGGTCTACACTGCCGAGGACAGAGGCGGCGGTGTACGGGGAAATCATATCGACATCTTCTTTGACAATCACTCGGAAACCTTGCAGCACGGCACTCAGAATGCGGAGGTGTTTCTGGTGGCTGCCTAAAAGCAGGGAATAGAACTTCAAAAAGATCCGGCCAGAGCCTCTTCACTCCGACCGGATCTTTTTCAATTTCTGCTTATTCCATCACAGATTCCGCAATCGAATCCAGCGCCCTCTTCGCTTCCTCCCCAAGCTTCCCAAAGGGTTTCCTGCACGTCCCGCAGTCAATCCCCCGTTTCGTCAGAATGTACTTTACGGCATTGAAAATCCCGTATCTGCACATGATCTCCACTCTCCGGTTGATTTCCTTCTGGCACTCCAGGGCCCCGGCCATATCTCCGGCCTCCATCAGGGAACGCACCTTCCGAAACAGCGGGGCAAACACATTCACCGTAGTTCCTATGGCGGCGTCCGCTCCCATAGCCAGGCTGCCCGCAAACTGCTCGTCAAAACCGTTGAACAGGATCAAATCCGGGAAAGCGGCCTTCATCCGCTCCAGACTGTAAAGATTATGGGAGGTGTGCTTGACCCCCACAATCCCGGGCATGCTCAAAAGCTCAAAGGCATTTTCCTTGTCAAACTCAATTCCGGTAAACTGAGGGATGTTGTAGACAATGATTCCCAGCTCCGGAACCGCCTCCAGCACATCCCGGTAGTAACCGGTGATTTCCTCCATGGAAAACTTGTAATAGTAGGGCGGAATCATGGAGGCCATTTGCAGTCCCAGGCCTGCCGCGTGCTCCGCCAGTTCAATCACATCCCGGGTGCGTATGGTCCCGATCTGGGGGATCACCGGCACGCGCCCATTCACCTGATCCACAACCGTTTCCAGCACCTCTTTGCGCTCTTTCAGGGTCAGCAGCAGTCCCTCTCCCGAAGATCCGCTGCAGTAAAACCCTTCCACGCCTTCCTTCAGTTCATATTCCACCAGCCTGCGCAAATTTTCATGATTCACGGACTCGTCCCCGTTCATGGGAATCTCAAGGGCAGAGTAAATCCGGCGGGCAGCATATTCTCTCTGATTCATCGTTTCATCCCCCTTCACCCGTCTAGCAGGCTGCTTCCCTCACAAAATCCATATTCAGCTCAAGTCCCAGTCCCGGTCCCTCAGGTACCGATACATAGCCGTTTTCGATTTTCGGCAGATTCAAAAACGCATGGTCCCAGAGATCGTTGAAAATATACAGGCGCTCCGCGTAGAGGGAATTAGAAAAGGCGCTTAACAGGTGGAGATTCAGGTATTCCATGCAGTGTGGCGCAAACTTGATGTTCCATGCCTGGGTCAGGGCCGCGATCTTTAACATCTCCGTAAAGCCGCCCGCTCTGGCCGTATCCATCTGCAGCACATCCACGGCTCCCCGAAGCAGCAGGTCCCTTGCCCCGAATCTGGTATACTCATGCTCTCCTGTCGCCAGCGGAACCACCGAAGCCTCTCTGAACCGCTTCAGCCCTTCCACGTCGTCGGAAAATACCGGTTCCTCCAGAAACGCGATATCGTACTCCTTTGCCCGGTCCGCAAACCGGATGGCCGTAGCCGCATCCCAGCAGTTATTGGCATCCAGCATGATCTCAAGCCCGGGCCCAAAGGCTTCCCGCACTTTTTTCAGACGCTCTAAGTCCCGGCCGATTCCTCCTTCTGCTCCCACCTTAAATTTCACTCTGGTGTAGCCGTCCTTTACAAAGGCGCCGATCTCCTCCAAAAGCTCGTCGTCGCTGTAGGAGGTCCAGCCGCCGCTGGCGTATACGGGAATCCGGCTGCGGACTGTGGAGCCGAACATCCGGTTCAGCGGAAGCCCCGTAATCTTCCCCTTCAAATCCCAGAGGGCAATGTCCACGGCGCTGATGGCGCAGAAGGAAAGCCCCTTTCTTCCCACTCCCCGCAGGTACTGGAACAGATCGTTCCAGATATCTTCCGTACAGAACGGATCTTTTCCGATCACCCTGGGGGCAATGCTGGTGTCAATCAGCTGCTTTGTGGCGTCACCGCCGATCTCATTGTAGGTAATCCCGATGCCCTCATGGCCCTCTTTCGTAATTGCTTTTACAATCAGAAACCCGATCTTATCCACCTTTCTTGTGGAATCCGCGCAGGCTCCCTTTACTTCCTTCGTAATCAGATACGTTTCCAGCCGTTCAATCTCATTCATCTTAGCCACCGCCTTTTCATCTTTCCAACTGTCCTCAGTTTACTCCGTCCCAGACGTTTTGTCAATACTTTTTAAAAGTGTTTTAAAAAGTATTTTTAAAAAATAATCTTCCAGTTGATTTTTCCCGGGGGAATCTTTATACTAGAAGAAAATCACTGCATCGAACGATTCGGAAAGGAGCTCATCATGACCCCTTCTTTTTCTATTAACCAGGTAAAACGCCACAACATTCTGTCCGTAAAGCGGGCGCTGATTTCCCTGGACGGCGGCACCAAAAACGACGTTGCCAGGGTTACCGGCTTAAGCGTTGCTACCTGCGGCACCATTCTCAACGAGCTGGAGGGCTCCGGGGAAATCCTACAGGCCGAGGGAGGCCCATCTTCCTTTGGACGCCCGCCCAAGCTTTACCGCTTCAATGAAAACAGGACCTATATCTGCTGCATCCTGCTCACCAAACACGACCAGAGAAAGGTCATCCACTGCGCGGTTATGAATCTTTTGGGGGAATTGGTCTATGAACGTTCCGAACACTTTGATTTGCTGGGAATTGATGAGATCGCGGACTGCCTCCAGGGACTTCTGGAACAGTTTCCCAAAATATCTGTGATCAGCATCGGCACGCCGGGGTATTACTTCGGCGGCCGGATTCACTCCTCGGGCCTCCCTGAACTGGAGGGCCAGGACCCGGTCCGGGAGCTGAAGGAGCGGTTTGGCCGGGAGGTTCTGGTGGAAAACGACATGAACGCCATGGCCTTTGGAATTTACTTCTACCGCCGGGACCTGGTGAAGCCTGAGGAGAACATGGTCTTAATCGCCATGATGAAGACGAACCATCTGGGCTCCGCCTCCATCATCGGCGGTGAAATCCTCCGGGGCTTCTCCTCCTTTGCCGGCGAGATCCTTCACCTGAATTACCCCGGAGGCGATCCCAAAAAGCTGCTGGCCCGGGATCATGAAGGCGTTCTCCATGTGGCCTCCGTGGCTGTGGAATCCTATATCTCCATTGTCAATCCGGCGGTCATCGTATTTACCGGCAGCAGCATTCTGGAGTCGGACCTGCCCCTGATCCGGGAGGCGGTTCTCTCCCGCATTCCCCCGGAACACATCCCGGACATGGTCTATGTGGAAAATTTCATGCGCTCCCACATGCAGGGACTCTGCGCGATTACCGTCCACAAGCTGGAGCTGGCCTAATCTCCGGCATGCCAGCCTCCCAGCTCCTCTACGGCGGCCCGCTCCACTTTCAGCAGCTGCCGGTAATACTCCATAAATTTCTCATATCCTGCCGCCTCCTCCGGATCCGGTTCCTCCCGGCAAAGGAGTCCGCCGCCGGCAAATACCTTCTGTTCCAGATATTCCTCCAGTTCTTCCCCCTCTTCCTTCCAGGCCCCATATGCCGCCAGCAGGGCCGCGCCCCAGGCGCCTCCCTCGCCGGCTGTTTCCAGCACAGTCACCGGAGTATGCAGGGCCGCGGCCATGAGCCTTTGCCCCACGCCCTTAGTCCGGAAAAATCCGCCGTGGCCCTGGATTTCATCTACCGTAATCCCCTCCTTTTCCTTCAGAAAATCCATTCCCATCCGAAGGGTCGCAAAGAGGCTGTTAATCTGGGCCCGCATGAAGTTGGCCAGGCTGAAAGAGCTGTCCGGCCAGGAGGCCAGAAGGGGCCTCCCCTCCTCAAAGCCGGTCAGATGCTCCCCCGAATGATATCCGCACGGGATCAGGCCTCCTCCATCCGTTTCTCCTTCCATGGCTTTCTGGAAAAGTGCTTCATAGAGGGCATCCTCGGAAACCGGAACTCCCAGCGTCTCCGAGATTTCTCCAAACAGCTTCATCCAGCGGTTCAGCTCTGAGGTGCCGTTATAGCAGTGAATCATGGCCGCGGGCCTTCCTGCCGGCGTGGCCAGCTGGTCGATCTGGGAATAGCAGCCCCGGATCTCCTTCTCCAGTGCCAGCGTGGCGAAGATGGAGGTTCCCACGGAAATATTGCCCTTCCTGGCAGAAGCGCTGTTGGTCGCCGTCATGCCGGTTCCGCCGTCCCCTTCCGGCGGACAGCAGGGAATCCCGCCCTGAAGATCCCCCTCCGGATCCAGCAAACGCGCCCCCTCCCAGGTCAGTCCCCCCGCCTCATCTCCGGCCAGAAGGATTTCCGGAAAAATGGCTTCCAGCGTCCAGGAAACCCCAAATGGCTTCAACAGCTCCTGAAAGCGCTCAGCCATCTCCCGGCGCCAGCATCGCTCTTTTCCCTCCACGGGAAACATCCCCGAGGCATCGCAGGCTCCCAGGCAGCGGCGTCCCGTCAGCTTCCAGTGGATGTAGCCGGAAAGAGTGGTCATATAGGCGATCTCCTTCACATGCTCCTCCCCGTTTAAGGCCGCCAGATAGAGATGGGCGCAGCTCCACCGCTCCGGAATGTGAAATCCCAGCCTCTCTGTCAGCTCCCGGCTGATCCGGGAGGGGACGCCGTTTCTCCAGGTTTTAAAGGGAGCCAGCTGCTTCCCCTGACGGTCAAATGCCAGATAGCCGTGCATCATGGCGCTGATTCCAATTCTTCCCACCCGAACAAGCCTTACCCCATATTGCTCTGAAACCTCCCGTTTCAGGCTGGCATAGCACTCCTTAATTCCCTCCCACACCTGGGCCAGGTCATAGGTCCAGATTCCATTTTCATAACGATTCTCCCACCGGCTGCTGCCGGCGGCCAAAACCTTGTGATCCGGCCCGATTAAAACCGCTTTGATCCTGGTAGAGCCGGCCTCGATTCCAAGAGCCGTTCTCCCCTCCTCAATCCATTTTGTCTGCTGGCTGCTCAACCCTGTTTTCCTCCTCCCGCAATCGTGTATATCGCGCGGCCCTTTTCCTATCGGTACAGGGGGCCGTAGGCCTGGCAGGCCCTGTAGTCCGCCGCTTCACGGTCCATTCCAAAGGCATTCCAGCTGGACGGACGGAAAATCCGCTCCTCCTCTACATTGTGCATGCACACCGGAATCCGCAGCATAGCGCACAGGGTAATGAGGTCCGCCCCCACATGGCCGTATGAGATAGCCCCATGGTTCGCTCCCCACTGGTTCATCACACTGTAGGCATCTTGAAATGCGCCTTTCCCCGTAACCTTGGGAGTAAACCAGGTGCAGGGCCAGGTATAATCCGTCCGCTTCCAGAGCGCGTCCGATACCTCCTCAGGCAGAACCACGGTCCATCCTTCCGCAATCTGCATAACGGGTCCGATGCCCTTCACCAGATTCAGCCTTGCCATGGTCATCGGCATCTCCTGCCTTGTTTCAAATCTGGAGGAATAGCCGCCTCCCCTGAAATATCCCAGGTCTGCTTCGCACCACTTTGTGGCCTTTAAGCACCCCTCCATATCTTCCCCGGTCATCTCCCAGAAGGGCTTGATGGCCGGATTTCCGCCGCTGTCCCTGCTCTCGCCGCAGGCGTCCAGGCAGCAGGCGCCGGAATTGATCAGATGGATCAGGCCACCTGCTTCCTTCGCCTTTCCCTCGATCTCATATCCCGTTACCCGGAAGATGGAGTCGGCCGTCCAGCAGGTGCGCACATCGGCAAACATCTGGGCCCGGTTGGTGAGAAGCTTTAACAGCAGCATGGTAGCTCCGTTTAAGGTGTCGTTCTCCGTAGCCAGAATGTATGGCTCCCTTGGGCCGTTCCAGTCAAAGGACGTGTTTAAAATCGCCTCCGGGAAATCCGTATTGGGGTAAAAGTCCGTCCACTGGCGCTGTCCCTGAAATCCGGCGGCAATGGCGTTGTGCCCCCTTCTCTCCTCAGACCACTGCTCCTCGAAACCTGGATTTCCGCTCATCAGGTCCTTGATAATCAGGGCGCATTTTACGGTAAAGCTCCAGTTTTCATCCTTCTGCTCCCTGGTGTGGCGGGCATACTCCGGATTTTTGTCCAGTCCCTCCTGACAGTTCTCTCTGACCCAGGCCATAGCCTTTTCGTATTCCTCGTGATCGTAGATGCCCTTTTCCATACGGCGGATCACCTCCACCTCGTCTACAGACTCCACTCTCATTCCCAGATACTCCTCGAAGAAATCCGGGTCAATGGAGGATCCTGAGATTCCCATACAGGTGGAGCCGATCTGCAGATAGGATTTCCCCCGCATGGAGACAGCCGCCACCGCAGCCCGGGCAAAGCGCAGAATTTTTTCCTTCACATCCTCCGGGATCCGGGGATCGTCCGCTTCCTGCACATCCCGTCCATAGATCCCGAAGGCCGGAAGGCCTTTCCTGGCGTGGGCTGCCAGAACCGATGCCAGGTATACCGCGCCCGGCCGCTCCGTAGCGTTGAGTCCCCACACCGCCTTGATGGTCATGGGATCCATGTCCATAGTCTCCGACCCATAGCACCAGCAGGGGCTTACGGACAGGGTAATATCCACCCCTTCTTTCTTAAACTGAGCCGCGCAGGCCGCGCTTTCCGCCACTCGTCCGATGGTGGTATCCGCGATCACGACCCGCACCGGCTCCCCGTCGCTGCAGCGAACATTTTCCCGGATCAGCTTGGCCGCCGCCTCTGCCATCCCCATGGTCTGTTTTTCCAGAGATCCTCTCACATTCAGAATCCCTTCTCTTGCATCAATCACCGGCCGTATTCCGATCACCGGATTTTCCCCTAATAATCTTCCCATATTGCCCTCTCCCTTCTGACATACCGTCCTGAACTGTTCCCATTATATAATGATTCCATCATTGAAATCGGCAATTTTTTCCTCATATATGGACATTTTTTGTCCTGATTGCTATACTAATAGGAAAATGAAGGGAAGATTTTTCCGGGAGGGAATTTTATGCGGGCTTTTCACGAAATCCGAACCTACGAAGATGAATTTATGGTGTGGCACAGCTCCTATTCCAACATCGCATATATGGCCCATTGGCATGAAGAAATCGAGCTGGCCTATGTCCGTTCCGGCACTTTTGAGGTCACGGTCAACAATCAGGCCGTCACCGCCCGCAAGGGGGACCTCATCTTCTGCGACAGCGGTGAAATACACTACAGCCATCCGGACCAGGTGGACAATTCTGTTGATTTTCTCATTTTTGACTGCCATATTTTAGGCCCCCGCTACCGTTCCAGTTTCTTTGTCTCTCCACTAATCAGCCGCAGGCAGCTGGAAGAGGCGGGCCTGACTGCATGCTGCCGCGATCTCTTTAATACCGTTATCACTGAGCTGGAGACCCGTATGGAGGGCTACCAGGAAATTATCCGCTGTACCCTGACCCGTTTCTGGCTTCTTCTCATGCGTTCCATTCCCCGCCAGGATCCCAAAACTGCTTTGGAGGGGCGGAGGCTTTTAGCCCTGGACTCTTTCCAAAAGCTTCTGGATTACATGGAAACTCATTACAATGAATCTTTTACCCTGGAGACCGGCGCCCGTTTTACTCATTTCAGCCCCAGCTATTTTTCCAGAACCTTTAAAAGTCTTATGGGAATTTCTTATGTATCCTGTCTGAATTTAATCCGCATCCGTCAGGCCTGCGATCGTTTGAGCCGCGGCTCCTCCTCTTTGAGCACTGCTTTAAGCTGCGGATTTACCAATATCCGAACCTTTAACCGCGTATTTAAGCAATATACCGGAATGACCCCTTCCCAATTCGCCGCTCTTCCGGACTGTTCCCATTTTTCCATCCGCTATCCCAAAACCGTAGACGGTTATTCCCGAATGGTCCGCAACGATTCTTCCATGATGATTCACTATGAAAAAAATAAAAGCCGGCCTCTGAAGGAAACCGATGTTCCCTCAGAGCCGGCTTAGCCGTCCTGAACCGTTACTTCCATGTTACGATTCTGTATTTGTTTCATTTTCCTCCAGGCGATCTACCAAATCAGCGCCCCGATAGAAGAAGTCCAGAATTTCTTTATAATCCTTTCCCTCCCTAGCCATTCCCTGAGCTCCGTTCTGGCTCATGCCCACTCCGTGGCCATAGCCGCCGCCATAAATCTGAAAACCGATGGAGCCATCCTCCGCCTTCTGGGTATGAATGGAAATAAATGCGCTGGGCAGGGTAGCACTGCCCTCCAAATCCGTTCCGTCATTGCGGTGAATAACCAAGCTGGCATCTCCCAGCACTGAACGAATTTTGCTCTGGGTGCGTATCTGCGAGGTACCCTGACTGCCCTGAATCTGAATCTCCTGAGCAATACCTCCCGGCCCCCGCTGGGTCACCGTCATATTCTGCACCTGCCCCACTCCTTCAATCTTGCTGCTCAGCAGCTCTGCGCTGATCCAAGTGTTCCACCGGTACATGGGGAAACTGCTGTCATAGGAAGAGATGTTTTTATTTCGGATAAATTCATCAAAAGTTTCATTATCCGTCAAATCCAACGTCTCCCTGCGCTCCCGAAGCTCTACTGCCTCAAGATAAGGAAGCGCCGCTCCTGCGGCCCCCCAAACGCTGCCGTCCGTAGTATGGCCGCAGGAAGTAGAAAAATAGAAAGCCTCAATGGCATTTCCATCCCAGAACAGCATCTGACCATATGTAGCCGCCACCGCCTCATCGGTTTTGGAATTGGTATCCGTATTGTTGTAAACCTGGTAATTGGTACTGTCATCCACATGGGCGCCGTACTGGCTGTAGGCATTGCCCTGGATCTGGCGGTAGGCATAAGTTCTGGCACATACTGCCTGGGCTTTCAGAGCTTCCATTTCATAGGAAGGAGGCATCTCACTGGGAACCACCTTGGTCAGATAGTCTTCCAGATACAGGTCGTTGACCAGAACCAGTCCTTCCTCCTCTCTGCGGATCTCCAGACTGCCGTCATAAACCGGCGTTCCCTGGGAACGCTCTATAGAAGTGATGGTAATCGTATCGTTCTCCTCCGGCCGGATGATAATACCACTATATGTCAGGCGCTCATCTTCCGGTGTAATGGAGAAACCGGAATCTGCCTCCAGCTCTTCCTGATGCAGATTTCCGTCTGCATCTTCATACTCCAGTACTGCGGCGCCGTTTAACTTCAAATCCACCTGAGGATGAAAGCAGCTCTGAAATCCCGTGTCCATCAGCAGAACCCGGATGGTGCTGGCGTCAAATTCCCGTTCCACTAAGGCGGCGCAAAGCTTTCCGTCGGCGGCCGCGAATTCCTGAAGATCATACCCCACCAAAATATCCGAAAGATCCAGCAGCGCAAATCCTCCATAGAGCCGGTAAACCTGGAAATTAGGCGCCAGCTCCAGCCGCCCATAGCCCTCCAGCTCAATATATGTATCCGTTACCGCCAGTACCTTACCGTGAATCCGTTCCTTTTTCAAGGTGATTTTGGTAAGCTTTCCATCCCTCAGCTGAAGGTCAGCCAGATTGTTTTTCAGTTCATCCCCCGTACCCTGTCCTGCCTCCAGAGTAAACTCCCGGCTTTTGCTGCCCAGATAAGCCTGGAAGGAGCTTCCCTCTCCCTGAGCGATCCACACATTTTCATAGGCCGCATCCCGGCTTACCAGCTCCAACATGGCGATCATTTCTCCGTCTCTGGCCAAAAAACGGATCTGACAGTCCAGATAAGCATCCAGGGCCAAACCCTCAAATCCAAAATCTCCCTCTGTGGTATAAGCCGTCCAGCTGTCGGCTCCTTCCAGATTCGATGGGGTCCCATAAAGAACCGCGGTTATGTTCTGAATCTTACCCTCTGTATCCAGAATTCCGGCCATTTCCATGTACAGCTGCCACCACTGTTCCTGTGGATAAGGTTTATCCTGGTTGTTCTTTGTAGCGCCTACTCTGGTTCTCAGTTTCCGGTCCACCTTTTCCGCAATCTGTGCCGCCTCTCCATAGGTCAGCTGTCCCTGGGCCGCAGCCAGGGTAGGGGGCGTCAGTTCTTCTGTCAGATACCCTTCGTCATAGAGGTAATCCATGTATTTAACAAACCAGTTCCCCTGTTCCTTGACAGAAAAATGGGAGCCCTCTGACTCCTCTTCATAGGACTGGCACTGTTCTTTAGAAGCCGTCAAAAGCGCCGCGGCCTTAAAAGCCTGCGCTCTTGTGATCCCCTCCCCCTCTGGTTCCAAAACCACAATTACCACCATTAAGGCGACCACTACGGCTATAACCCCGGCCATCCATGCAATCATTTTATTCTTCATTGTTCCCTCGGATTTTTGCTCGTAACTGTGAGGGTACCGAACAGTAACCCTCTGCTTAAAGAAAAGCAGCGATTTCTCGCTGCTTTTTATCTTCTGTAACCCCAAAATGCCGTCTCTTACTTATTGACGCCTAGCAAAGCTAGGTGGGTTACCTCACTTAGACTTCTGCCTTCCACTCAAAAGGAGGCCTGACATCCGCCTAAAAATATTGGAATCCCGTATGTCATAATGTAGGTTCAAAATTGGTAAGAATATCGAACATTCCAGGACACTACAGACTTACATTTGGTATGGAGATATTATAGCGCAATCAATCTGTTTTTTCAAGCTGATTTTTGTGAACAATTCCTGTCTGCTCTGCCTGAAAAATCCAGGGCCAAGAGGGTTCATACCCCAAGGGCACCTGGTCTTCTTGCCCGGCCTGAACTATTTCTCCAAGTTATCCGGGCCGAAGCTCTCCGGCAGAAGTTCCCCTAATGTGTATTCTTTAAAATCCTCCTGCGTTTTAGCAATCAGAATCCGAAACTGGTCCGGCGCGGCAAACTCCCGCATCACCTGGCGGCAGACGCCGCAGGGCGCGCAGTACTGGAGTTCTCCCCCTTCCGGCCCGCCGCAGATGGCGATGGCCTCAAAGTCTCGTTTTCCATCATGAACCGCCTGAAAGATCGCCACCCGCTCCGCGCAGATCGTAGGAGTGTAGGATGCATTCTCAATATTGCCGCCCCGGTAAACAGTACCGTCCCTGCACAGAAGCGCCGCTCCTACCCGAAAATGGGAATAAGGCGTATAGGCTGTCTCCCTGGCTTTTAAAGCCTCCCCAATCAAAAACGACCAGTCTCTCATTTCCCGGACTCCATAATCTTCACCAGTCGGCTGGTACCCAGCCGGTCCGCTCCCAGCCGGATAAATTCCTCCGCATCCGCAAAAGAGCTGATTCCTCCGGCCGCTTTAATCTTTATTCCTGTTCCCACATGGGCCGCAAACAGGGCTACGTCCTCAAAGGTGGCCCCGGCTTTGGAAAATCCGGTAGAGGTTTTGATAAAGTCCGCCCCCGATTCCGTTACGATTTTGCACATGCGGATTTTCTCTTCTTCTGTCAGCAGGCAGGTCTCAATGATAACCTTCAAAATTTTTCCCTGGCAAGCCTGGCGCACCGCCCGGATTTCCTCCAGTACCTGCTCATCCTTACCGTCCTTCAGCCATCCGATATTGATTACCATATCAATTTCATCGGCTCCGTTTTTCACTGCATCCTCAGTCTGGAATACTTTCACCGCCGTTGTCTCATAGCCGCATGGAAAGCCGATCACGGTGCAGATGGCCAACCGATTTCCTGTATATTCCTTCGCCTGTTTCACATAACCGGAAGGAATGCAGACGCTGGCCGTCTCATATTTCATTCCCTGATCGCAGATCACGCGAATCTGTTCCCATGTGGCCTCCGGCGCCAGAAGGGTATGGTCTACCTTTGCTAAAATTTCCTTTTTCTCCATAAGAATACTCTCCTTTACTTTAGATTAAAGCTGCAAATACGCCGTCCACATACCGCCTTAAGTCTTCCGGATTCAAGGTAACCTGAACCCCTCTCTGACCCGCGCTGACGGTAATGGCGTCATAGAGCTGAGCTGTTTCTTCTATATAAATAGGGAACTTCTTTTTCATTCCGATGGGGGAGCATCCGCCCCGGATATATCCCGTCAGGCCCAGCATATCCTTGACGTGGATCATCTCCACTTTCTTCTCCCCTGCGGCCTTGGCCACTTTTTTTAAGTCCAGTTCCTCGTCTACGGGAATGCAGCAAACCAGATGGCCATTTTTATCTCCTTTCAATACCAAGGTCTTGTACATGGTATCATGATCCACCCCCATCAGGTCCGCTGCGTGGCTTCCGGACAGATCGTTTTCATCTACCTCATAAGTTCCCGTCTCATAGGGAATCTTTGCCGCATCCAGAAGGCGCATCACATTTGTCTTAACCATTCCGCTCATTCCTCTGCCTCCTCTTTTTCCCGCTGTGCTTCTCTGGCCAGCTGTTCCAGTTCCTCCGGCTGCAGCTGCAGTTCTTCCTCCACTTCCGCCTTTATCTCCTCCCTCTGCTCCGGATTCATACTGGGAAGATCCTCAGTGGACCCAACTCCAAACCGCCGCAAAAATTCTTCCGTAGTGGCGAACAGCGCCGGGCGGCCCGGCGCATCCAGCCGTCCGGCCTCATAGACCAAATTGTACTCAATGAGACGATTCACCGCGTGGTCTGACTTTACGCCCCGGATTTTTTCAATCTCCAGCTTTGTCACAGGCTGCTTATAGGCGATAATAGAAAGGGTTTCCAGCATCACCTCCGTCAGCACCTGCTTTTTCGGCGCAGAAGCCACCTGAATCAGATTTTCATAATACTTGGATTTTGTACACATCTGGTAGCTGTCCTCCAGATGCAGAATCTGCATCCCGCAAGCCCCGCTTTCTTCATAGCGCCTGGACAGACGCTCCATTGCCTTCGCCGCAGTTTCCCGGCTCTGGCCAATAGCTGCAGCCAGCTGGGACAGTTCCACTGACCGGCCCATCGTAAAGAGCACCGCCTCCAGCACCGCTTCCTGTTCCCGCTCATCCTCCACCGGCTCTAATTCCCGGGGAACACGGGGCAAATTTTCCTTTTCCATCGCAATTCCATCCTTCTATCCTGTTTTGTAACTGTTCCGGCCGGCACATCTTCTTGTCCCTGTTTTCCTGTCGTCCTCAACTGTTACCCTGTTTTCGGAAGCCGCCCCTTATGTAGCCAGATCTCCAAGTTCCTCCAGATTCAGTTCCTCCTCCTGGCCCTCCTGTTCCCGCAGCTCAATGTCCATGTCCCCAAAAATTTCCTCTTGGCGAAGACCAATTTTGCCAATTTTCATCAGTTCCAGCACAGCCAGAAAAGTAACTACGATTTCCAGCTTGTCCCGCTGTCCGTCCAAAAGCTGAAAAAAGCTGAATCTGCGCCTTTCTCTGGCATACCTCAACACACCGGTAATCTTTTCTTCCAGACTAACCGGCTCTCTGCGGATGGTCCCAAAGCTGCTTCGGATCGGATCAATTTTATCCTCCCGGCGCTTCATTACCTGATTAAAAATGCGCTGAAGCCTGGCCAGAGTTAAGCCGTCCAGAAGCTGGTCTAAATCCAGAGGCGGTTTATATTTTTCCACCTCTGCCGGAACCGTAGGTTCCTTGTAGAGAAGGCGTTCCGCGCCGTCCTCCCTTCTGGCTAACTCCTGAGCCAGGGAACGGTAGGTCTTATACTCCAGCAGACGCTGCACCAGCTCCGCTCTGGGATCAATCTCCTCCCCTTCCTCGTCCACCTCTTTAGGCAGCAACATTTTTGCCTTAATATCCAAGAGGGTGGCGGCCATCACCAAAAAATCGCTGACCAGGTTTAAATCCTCGCGCTCCATGGCCCGCACATATTCCAGATACTGATTGGTAATCTCCGCAATTGGGATGTCATAAATATTAACCTTATTTTTCTCTATCAAATGGAGCAAAAGATCCAGAGGACCCTCAAAATGCTCCAGTTTGTATGAAATCTGTTCTATCATTCTATCATCTTATCATAAACCCCGGGAATCTTCCACCGAATTTTCAAACTTCCGTTTTCCCGGTGATGCAGAAGGCATTTACTCTCTCTTCAAATGAACCGCTATCAGCTGGGGAAGATTATTCAGACGGATATTAATGGAATGGGTCCCCATCCCTCTGCTGACGATCATCCGTCTCCCGTTTTTCTCAAATTCTCCGGCGCACCAGGGCAAAAAGAACTGATACTGGGGCGTCATCACCCCCCCTAAAAGCGGCAGACGGATGGTCCCGCCGTGGAAATGTCCTGCCAGAGTCAGATCTGCCCCCCACCGGGCATAGGTATCGAAATAAAGGGGAGAATGGGCCAGCAGAACTTGAAATCGTTTCTCATCCGCTTCTCCCAAACGTTTTGTTATATATCTCACGTCCATAGGCTCCGGTTTACGGAAAAATGCCTTTTGATAGAAACGCTGCGCCAAATCCAGCCCGCTGACAGCCACATCCTCATCCCAGAAAACAGTGTCGTTTTCCAGATAGCGGACCCCCCATTCTTTCAACTGATTTCTGTAGGCCTCGTACTTTCTTCCGTAGATTTCCCTCTCCCACTTCATCCGGCTTTCATGGTTGCCGTTTCCATAAAAAACCGGATACCGGGCCGCAAGCCTGCGGAGAAGAGACAGAGAAACACGCGTATCTCCTATGCCCTTGGTCACCATCAGATCCCCTCCTATGAAAACCGCATCCGGCTTCATTCCGGCAATCGCATCCAGAAGCTTCTCATTTTCCGGTCCAAAGGAATTGTCATGGAGATCCGAGAGGAACACAAAGGTTTTCTCCTTCTTGATTTTAGAGGAAGTAATCCAGGTTTCCTCCAGAGACAGGGTTTTCCTCTCATACTGAGAGCGCACCAGGCAGACAGCCACAGCCGTCAATGCTCCCGCCCCAAGCCAAAATCCGGCGGTTCTGTTTTCCATTCCGATCATCCCGTCCTCCTTACGCTCTAGTGATAGAAAAAGTCCTGTTCAAACAGCTCAATGACTCCCAGAAGGCTCTCGCACTCCGCTGTCAGGCGTCTTTTTAATTCCGGCCCCGGAAAACTTAAATCCGGTACCATTACCGTCAGAAAGCCACCGGACAAACCGGCTTCCACTCCGTTAAAGCTGTCTTCCAGCACCAGACACTTCTCCGGCTTCTCTCCCAGCATCTTCGCTGCCAGAAGAAAAATCTCCGGATCCGGTTTTGCGTGGGAAACCATTTCTCCATATGTATATGTATCGAAAAGATGGTCGATTCCCGCTTCCCTCACATTTCTCTGGGTCCAGGACTGGCTGCTGGCCGTAGCCACTCCGGTTTTACAGCCGTGTTCCTTCAGGTAGATGAGCAGCTCCCGCAGCCCCTTCTTAATAGGAACGCCATGTTCCTCAATCTGACGGTAAGAATAGGCCCTCTTCTCTTCCAAAAATTTCTCACAGGGAAAATCCGCTCCGAAGGCAGACTTCATCATCTCCATAGTCCTGGCCCGGTCGCTTCCCTTCAGGTAATCGAAGAACTCTTCCGTCACCTTAATACCGTATTTCTCTCCCACCGCGTTCCAGGCCTGAACGGAGAGCCGTTCCGTATCAAACATCAGGCCGTCCTGGTCAAATATAACTGCTTTCACTTGATAACTCATGTAGGGAATCCTTCCTGTTTTTTGTTACTGTGTCAGAAATATCATACCATAATCCCTCAAATTTGCAATGGAATTAACAAGCGCAAAAGAGGAAGCTTTTCGCTTCCTCTCCATGACGATTGATTAATTTGCCAGATGCCAGGGCGCCAGCTCCGCCCGGATAAACCATCCCTGGTCGTGGCTGCACACCGGACACTTCTGAGGCGCCTCGGTTCCGTAATGGATATGACCGCAGTTTAAGCAAATCCACCCGGTCGATACATCGGAACGGTAAAGCTTCCCCTCTTCCAGCAAATCGGCCAGGTATTTGAATCGTTCCCCGTGAGTCTGTTCAATCTGGGCAATCATACGGAAGGAATTGGCCACCGCCGTAAACCCTTCCCGTTCCGCGATGTCCCCAAAATTTTTGTACACCTGGTCGTGTTCCTCAAATTCGTTGTGCATAGCCGCCCGAAGCTGGGCCAGGGTATTCTGCTCCAAATCTACCGGAAAACCCGCGTCGATCACAATGGTCTCCTTATCCAGAGCGGACAGATGCTTATAGAAAATTTCTCCATGCTCCTTTTCCTGGGACGCCGTGTACTTAAAAATCATCTCCACCGACGCCATCTTCTGCTGCTTTGCCAGCCCCGCTGCGAAGGTGTAGCGGTTTCTGGCCTGGCTTTCTCCTGCGAAGGCCCGCATCAGGTTCTTGGCTGTCTCACTTACGCGAAAATCTGTCATTGTATCTCCCTCCTGTAACTTTGTTCCTTTAATTTCTTACATGGATACTGTTTCCAAAGGCGGGAGAAATATTCATAATTATAAAAATAGAAGAAACTTTTCCACCTCTGCTGCTTTTTAAAACACTCCCAACACAAATGCTGCTGCAAGGAAAGCTGTCATAAGAATCAGAGAGTAGGGAAGAACTTTCTTCTGAAATTCTCCAAAATCCACATCCACATACTGGATCAGCAGATATAAGGCCGGAATGACCGGGCTGCTGGCTCTCAATGCCTGTCCAACTAATGAGGCTATGCCAATCTGAAGATTGGTAAATCCGTAAGATGAAGCTGTTTCCGCCAGAACAGGGAGCAGTCCGAAATAAAACGCATCGTTATTTAAAATCCAGAGCGCAGGACCGCTGACAAGAGCCAGGATAAAGTTAAACGCATTTCCCAGAGAATCCGGTATCGCAGATACGATCAACTGTGAAATGGAATCGGCCATTCCGGACTCACTCAATACTCCCAGCAAAATGCCGGCTCCAAGAACCATCAGAACTACATTGAGAATTCCCTCTGCATTATATTCGATCACCCGCTTCTGCGTCTTCAGATCTCTGTAATTGACAATTAAGGCAATTCCACATCCGCAGCCAAATGCCGCAGGGCCAGAAACTGCTCCCGCAACTACGGATACAACCACTGCCAGACTAAGAATCAGATTAAAAATGATGAGCTGCGGTCTCCGAAACTCTTTCTCCTCCTCGGGCACCTGAACCGTCCCAGCCTGCGCAGCCTCTGCAGACGTTCCCAGACGTTTTCTCTCTTTCAATCCGGTCACATAAGCCATGGCAAGAATGGCGATGATTCCTGCTCCCATAAACGGAAGCAATGTCTGAAGAAGAACGCCTGAATCAATGTCAAGAACAGAAAGCATTCGAGCTGTGGGGCCTCCCCATGGAAGAAAATTCATCACTGCATTTGGAAGCAAAACAAAAATAACCAGATAAACCTTTGGAATCTTCAGGAAATTATATACTGGAATCAAAGCTGTTGTACAAATCATAAATGTAGTCGTGCCGTCGCCGTCTAAGGATACCAGCGCTGATAAAACCGCTGTTCCAACTACCACTTTCAAAGGATCCCCTTTCATAAAACGGATCACCAGACTGGACAGGGGATCAAACAAACCGGCACACAACATAATCCCGAAGTATAAAATCGCAAACGTCAGGAGTATGAAAGTGGAAGCCACGCCGCCCATACCTGCAGCTGCATAGGTAAATGTTTCCATGCCAAATCCGGCAATCAGTCCGAATACCAGCGGAACCGCAATAAGCGCTGTCAGGGCCGACAGCTTTTTTGATACAATAACTGCAACGAATACGACCAACATCACAATTCCCACAATTGAAATATACATCAAAAACACCCTCCTCGTATAGAGATCACAGCACTGTTCTTTATTTTTTACCCGGGCAATTATTGTAAAATCATTGTATCATTGCGGTTAAGTTTTAGGAAATACTATTTACTTATACTGTTATAGCCTCATTCTATAAAATCTGTTTTTTAACTACCTCCATCATCTCCCTCGCAGCCCCTGAAAGCTTTCCTCCCTCCGGATACGCGAATACGAGCTTTCTCAACGTCTTTGGATTCCCCACAGAAAATGCGTGGATTCCGGTTTGAAAAAACGGATCTTCCAATACTGGATCGAAAATAAAGGACAGCCCCCATCCCATCTGTGACAGCTTGTTAATCAGAAGCGAATTTTTCGTTTCATAAATAATCCTTGGATGAACGTCTGCCTCTTCCATCAGATGATCTGAAATCTGCCTGAGCCTCTGCCCCCTCTGCTGAACAATCAGTGGCTGTCCGTCCAAATATTTAAGATCCATCCAGGGATACGCGCAGTCCGGCCGTGAAACTCCAAACTGGCAGATAGGATTTTTCTCCGGAACAACCAGAACCATCTCCTCCTCTTTTAACACTTGATATTCCAGCTTTTCAACCTTAAACGGATAATTAAGAATAGCAAAATCCAATTCATTCAGCTGAAGCGCATTTTCCAGCTCAATGCTGGTTCCCTCTTTTACCTGAAGCAGAATCTGAGGACATAACTGTTCGGCAACAGGGAGGATTTTGGGCAGAACCACATAAGCGCGCGTATGAGGAATTCCCATGCGCACCATCCGCGTTTTCCGTTCCTTCATATGATCCAGCTGGAGATACAGGTTATTGTTTAACGTCACAATCTGCCTGGCGTATTCTACATACAGACTTCCTTCCGGGGTTAATAATCCCTTCGTGCTGTTTTTTTCAAAAAAAGAAAAACCCAGGCGATTTTCCAGATTCTTAATATAAGTGCTAAGAGAAGGCTGGGAAATATAAAGCTTCTCAGCCGCCTTTGAAATTGTCCCGCATTCCACCACCGCTAATATATAGCTGTATTCGCGAATATCCACAATTCACCCCTCCTTGCTTCATTTCTTTTATTCAACATACACAAAATACTTTTTGCTGTCAACCTGTACAGCCGAAAATTATAGATGAATCCTATATGAGTATATAGACAAGGTATTTTACAACCATTTTGCCAAACGATATAATTTAGTCAGAAAATAATTCAGAAAGGAAGTGCTGTTGTGAGCATCTGTAAAGTATTTATCCCTTACGGGGCCTTAGGAGCAGGTATATCCGAGGAGGCATTCCAGGCCGGCCTGGATTTAAAACCGGACATTATTTCCTGTGATGCCGGTTCTACTGATTCCGGTCCCTTTTATCTTGGAACCGGTAACTGTAAGTATTCGAAGGCTTCCATCAAAACAGACCTTCGCCGAATGATCATAGGCGCCCACAAAGCAGGAATTCCCATCACCATCGGTAGCGCCGGAACCTGCGGTACGGATAACGGAGTCGACGAACTGGGCCAGATTTGCGAGGAAATCTGCCAAGAGGAAGGCATCCATGGAAAGAAACTGGTCAAAATCTATACAGAGCAGTCCTCCGAACGTCTGGCAGACTATTACGCCAAAGGGAAAATCCGTCCTCTGGGAAATGCGCCTCAGATCGATGCCTCTGTATTTGAAGAATGTACCCACATTGTAGCGCTCTCTGGAGCAGAGCCTTTTATCGAGGCCCTGAAGAATGGTGCGGATATTGTCATCTGCGGCAGAGCCACCGATACCGCGGTTATCGCTGCCCTTCCACTGCTCTACGGCTGCGATGAAGCCTCCGCCTGGCACGGCGCGAAGGTCTGCGAATGCGGTTCCCTGTGTACCACGGTCCCCGTTGACGGAGGCGTTTTCCTTACTGTAGGCGATGACTATTTTACGGTAGAACCTACCGCTGCTGAAAGCCGCTGTACCGTTTACACAGTTTCCGCCCATCTGCTCTATGAAAATTCTGACCCCATCCATCTGGTAGAACCCGGCGTTTTTGTCGATACCTCTCAGTGTCAGTATGAGCAGATAAACGAGCGGACCGTTAAAGTGACCCATACGCGTCTGGAGCATACCCATCCCTATACCATGAAACTGGAAGGCGCTTCAGAAAGCGGTTACCAAACTGTCAGCCTGGTAGGCGTCCGTGATCCAAAGATCATGGAGAACCCGGAGATCTGGATTTCCAGGTTATCTGAATATATGGAGAACAAGCTTCACAAGCTGGGATTTCCTTTTGAAGATTTTAGTTATCAGCTGCGGGCCTACGGCTGGAATGCCGTATATGGAGGAGCAGTTCCTCAGGGCTACCGTCCCAATGAGCTGGGCGTATTGCTGACTGTAACTGCGAAAACCCAGGAACTGGCTACACAGGTTGCCAAGGCTTTCAATCCCATGCTTCTCCACTTCCCGCTCAACTGGGAACAGCCGCTGCCTTCATTCGCATTTCCATTCTCTCCGTCCGAAATCCAGAGAGGGAAAATTTATGAATTCCGGCTGAATCATATTGTAGAAATTGAAAATCCCCTGGAGTTGGTTCGATTCGAAGAAATTATGCTGGGGCAGAAAGGAGAGTAACATGAAAATTTCCGAAGCCGCTTCCTATGTTAGAAGCAAAAATGCCGGTCCTTTTTGGGTGACCGTAGATATCTTTTTTGACAATACAGAAAATTATCAGTATGCTAAATCCTCCGCTCACTTATCCAAAGAAACTATTGGACAGGTCTATCAGATTTCTGCTGATCAGGTAAAGTTGTTCTTTATGGATCAACTTCAGGTCATCAAAATCTCCTATCCCCGTCCTTGCACCCAGGGCGGCCCTTACGAAAGGGATATGCACTCCGGACAGCAGTATATCCAAATTCTGAATCTGGAACTGTAACACAAATCCAGTTGCCTCCCATCCCCCTTTATGATATACTAAGGTATATTTTACCGCCTCTGGCGGCTGGCCCCGACCGACCAATATTACCTACTATGAAGGGGGGATAAAAATGATAAAATATGACCGTTTGTGGAACACCCTGGCCCAGAAAGGAATGACCCAGTACCGGCTTATTAAAAGCTATGGCTTCAGTGCCGGTCAGATCGGGCGGCTGAAACGCAATATGCATGTATCCACCCACACACTGGAAACCCTCTGTACTATTCTGGAGTGCAGAATTGAAGATATCGTAGAGTTCATTCCGGATGCCGCGAAGGAAGCGCCTCAGGAGTCTTCCTCTCCTCACACGGCAGAGGCTTCCTCTGTTTCAGACTCCTCCCAAGCTTCCGAAACCTCCGCTTCAGGATCTCAGCCGGACGACTCCGATAAAAAGACCGGGAAAAAAGCTTCTAAAGCAAAAAGCGAAAAAGCAGGAAAAGACAAAAAAAGCGGAAAATCGAAAAAAGGAAAAAACAGTAAGAAAAAATAGCGGTCCCCTAAAGGCCGCTATTTTGGTCTGTTTATGGAATAAATTTACGAAACCCACGCCCCGCTTTCGTCCACCTGGTAGCCGTCCGGCGTCGTCGTATTGGTCAGCATAGCTCCGCTGCTGCCCAGATAGAACCATTTATCATTGTCCTCCACCCAGACATTCTTCGCCATGGCTCCGGTAGAGTGGAAATAGTACCAGGAGCCGTCGGTAAAGTTTCTCCATCCGGTCGCCATATAGGCGTTGTCATCAAAATAATAATCTTCTCCTTCAATCTGCAGCCATTCCCCCGAAGCTTTCGCACCGTTGGACTTAACATAGTACCAGCCTGTTTCATCTTCCTTCCATCCGGTCTGAATGGAAGTCCCCGGACCAGACACAGAGGAGCTTGTACCAGAAGCCGTACCGGAAGAAGTTCCCGTCTGGGCGGCGGATCCCTGCTGCTTAACCAGCTCGAATCCGTAATCCAAAAGAGCCTTGGTGTCCGTGTAATGGGTGGAACTGCTCTTTAAAATCACCGCAATCAGCCGGACTCCGTCCTTCTCCACCGCCGTAACCAGGGTATTTCCCGCCTTGGAGGTATAACCGGTTTTTCCTCCGATGATTCCCGGATAATAATTGGAACTGTCGGGATTTAACATTTTGTGACCCATAGTAATCGTTCTTGCGCTGTTGTTTTTGGTAGCCGGCAATGTGTAGGATACCGTGGAGGCCACCTTCCGCACCGTATCATTCTGAAATGCCGCCTGAGCAATCAGGGCCATATCGTGAGCTGTCGTATAATGGTTGGGGTCATTCAGTCCATGGGGATTGTTAAAATGGGTGTTGGTACAGCCAAGGGAGGCGGCTTTCGCGTTCATCATGTCCGCAAAGGCCTGATTGCTGCCCGCCACATGCTCCGCCAGAGCGTTTCCTACCTCGTTGGCAGACTTTAACAGCAGCGCGTAAAGGCATTGCTCTACCGTCAGCTGATCCCCTTCGGTCAGATTCAAAGAAACTGCTCCTGCTTCCAGATTGGTGGTCGCGGTAGAGGAAAAGGTTACGGTATCGCTCAAATCGCAGTTCTCCGCCACCAGCAGGGCTGTCATCAGCTTGGTGATGCTGGCAGGATAATACTGGGTATCCCCATTTTTTATATACAAAAACTGGCCGGTAGTTGCGTTATACAGTGATGCCCCCTGGGCCGCTACCTCCGGCTCCTGAACCGTAACCGCAGACTGGACGGTTTCTTGGGACTGGGCGTTCTCCGACTGAGACGGTGAACTTCCCGACTGCACCTGGGACGCACGTTCCGAATCGGAAGACGAGGGACTTTCTGACTGCCCTCCGCCGCCGGAGGCCACCGGCCCCGTCTGTCCTGCCGGAGACTGGCTTGAGGCAGGCTGGTTGGAGGCAGACTGCCCGCCCTGTGCCTGGCTCTCCTCCAGAGGCACAATTACCACCGCCGTATCCGCCCAGGCCCAGCTGACGGAACCGGCTGCTAAAATCGCAGACAGCCCGAAGGCCGCCAATATCCTTGCCGCATTTCTCTTCATCATAAATACTCTCTCCCGGATGTTTCATTCATATGTGCAAATTCCTTTTTATTGTATCACATTCATCGCAACAGGGGCAGTGTATTTTCTGACAATAACCTTACAATTTTCGTAATAGTTCAGGACAGCCGCGCCTTCAGCGCTTCCAGTTCTTCCACATCCAGACAATTTGGCAATTCCCCGGTCCGGGCAATTTGAATACACCGGTCCACATCCGCCCAGCAAACGCTTTCCACTTCCTCCTCCTGAATCACAATCTTGGGTGTTTCTCCAGGAATGCGGTACAGATATACGGAAATAAACTCCCGGTCCCGGAAGGGTACCCCCTGATATTCCTGCCGGCTGTCCTCCCGAATTTCAAAAAAGAGCTCCAAATCCTGGGGCGAGGCCTGAATTCCCAGTTCCTCCTCCAGCTCTCTTACCGCAGCATTCAGACAGGTGCCTCCTGCTTTTACATGACCTGCGGCAGAACAGTCGTAGCAGCCCGGATAAGCTTCTTTGCCGGAACTTCTCTTCTGCAGAAGTACCTGCCATTTTCCCTCTTCGCTTTTCCGGGCCACCCAGATGTGGCTGGTCCGGTGGAAGTCTCCGTTTCGATGAACCAACGACCGTTCTCTGGCCATCCCTGTATCTTTTCCCTCCTCATTCAATACATCCAGAAGTTCCAGTTCCTTTCCCTCCAGGCTGGCGTAAATCAGACGGTCCCCCTCGTAACTCAGCTTCATGGAGAAAAATGGAGCATCCTCATTTAGCAGGCGGAAGAAAATTTTATCCCCCTCCCAAATATTCAGCTCCAGCACCTTCTCCTTGGGAATCCATTCCAATGTGCCTTCATTGCAGGCGGTCGGAACCCCTTCATAGCGGTCCGCTGTAAAAAGACACATATACTCTGTCCCCCATCCCTGGGACTGAAAGGTAATAATCCCCCGGAACCTCCAGGACAGAAGAGTTAAGCCCGTCTCCTCCTTTACTTCCCTCAAAAGACATTCCTCAGGGCTCTCCCCCGGCTCAAAATGGCCGCCCACGCCAATCCACTTGTGCTGGTTTACATCCTTTTTCTTTTTGACTCGGTGAAGCATCAGATATTTTCCATTCTGCTCAATATAGCAAAGCGTCGTCAGATTTCTCATGTTTTCTGTTCCTTTCCTAATATAGCAGTTCGGGACGCTCCTGAACTGTTACTCCTGAATTTTGGCACTACCGCAAAAAGAGCCCGGCAGCGCCGGACTCTCCTGTCATTCTGAAGCTTTGATCACCCAGGACTTATTCGTCAACGGAATAGTTGGGCGCCTCCTTAGTAATATGAATATCGTGAGGATGGCTCTCTTTCAGGGAGGCGGCAGAAATCTTCATGAACCGTCCCGTTTCCTGAAGAGTGGGGATATCCTTGGCTCCGCAGTATCCCATACCGGCCCTTAAACCGCCCAGCAGCTGGAACACCGTATCTTCCACCATGCCCTTGTAAGCCACACGGCCCTCCACGCCTTCCGGAACCAGTTTCTTGGCATCGCTCTGGAAATACCGGTCTTTGCTTCCGTTCTCCATGGCGGCGATGGAACCCATGCCCCGATAAACCTTGTACTTACGTCCCTGGTACAGCTCGAAGGTTCCCGGGCTCTCATCACAGCCTGCGAAGATGCTTCCCATCATGCACACACTGCCTCCGGCAGCGATTGCCTTGGTCAAATCGCCGGAATATTTGATTCCGCCGTCAGCAATAATGGGAATCCCATATTCCTTCGCCACCTGATAGCAGTCCATTACAGCAGAAATCTGGGGAACGCCAATACCCGCTACCACACGAGTAGTACAGATCGAACCAGGACCGATTCCTACCTTCACGGCATCCGCCCCTGCCTCAATCAGGGCCTTCGTGGCTTCGCCCGTAGCCACGTTTCCGGCAATCACCGGAAGCTCCGGATAAGCTTCCTTAATCATTTTCACACATCGGATGACATTGGCCGAATGCCCGTGAGCGGAGTCCAAAACAACTACATCCACCTTTGCCTTTACCAGAGCTTTCACGCGGTCCAGAACATTGGCCGTAATTCCTACGGCGGCGCCGCAGAGCAAGCGCCCCTGAGAGTCCTTTGCAGACAAAGGATATTTAATCTGCTTTTCAATGTCCTTAATGGTAATCAGGCCCTTTAAGTTGAAGTTCTCATCTACAATAGGAAGCTTTTCCACTTTTGCCTTGGAGAGAATGGCTTTGGCCTCCTTTAAGGTAACCCCTTCTCTGGCCGTTACCAGATTTTTGGAGGTCATACAATCCTTAATGGGACGGTTAAAGTCCTCTTCGAACTTCAAATCCCGGTTGGTAATAATACCTACCAGCTTCCGCCCTTCGGTGATGGGGACGCCGGAGATGCGGTACTTGGCCATCAGCTCGTTGGCATCCTTTAAAGTGTGCTCCGGAGATAAGTAGAAAGGATCGGTAATTACGCCGTTCTCCGAGCGCTTCACCCGGTCCACTTCTTCTGCCTGCTCCTCAATGGACATATTCTTGTGGATAATTCCGATTCCTCCCTGTCTCGCCATGGCAATGGCCATGCGGTGTTCCGTTACCGTGTCCATACCTGCGCTCATCAGAGGAATATTGAGCCGAATGGTCTTGGTCAGTTCGGTGCTCAAATCCACCTCGTTGGGAATGACCTCAGAATAAGAGGGCACCAGCAGCACATCATCAAATGTAATTCCTTCACCGATAATTTTTCCCATGGAAAACTCCTCTCTTTGTTGATTAATGTTTGTTAGTATTTAATGTTAGCAAATTTTCCATAGCTTGTCAAAGGGTTCCACAGGGAATATTCATTCTATTTACTAATAGCTGACAGCCGCTTTCCTTATGAATCTTCCCTTTTGGTCCATTAAAATACCGGATCCGTTAATTTTCTCCCCGGATGACCTTGCGGGGGATATAGTTTCTCATAGAGCGTAAAATCCGGTCATTTGGCTCAAAAATCACCTTCACACAGTCCGCTCCCTGCTGGTAAATCAGGCTGTAGGTCTTCGCCCCTGTGCCGGAGGAGCAGTCCTTCACCTTCATGCCGCTTTTTTCATAATCCTTCAGCATGTAGGAATCCGAAGGCGCCACAATCTGAATTTCATCCTTCCTGCACTCCAGCACCTTCTTACGGCGGGATTTTGCCAGAATCCGGTCAATACTTAAATCGCCCTCCACAAACAAATACTCGTACTCCACACTCAAACCGGTGTGTACAAAATAAGCGGCTACGCCCACTGCGGCCAGCAGCACCAATCCCAACAGGGACACAAAAGCCGTGAGCAGCGCTATTACCAGAAGCACCGTAATCCCCGCCTTCGCCGGAAATGCGTAGGCCGGATCCTTGCGTTTCACAAGACACTCTGCATATGCGTCTTCGTTCATTTGTCATCCTCCTTTATTACCGCTGTTCTGAAATGCCTCCGCGGATTTATAAAAAGCCCGGAGAGCAGTTCGCTCCCGGGCTTTTGATCCATTGTGTATCCGTAACAGTTCCGGACGGCTTATCTTCTTGTCCGGCCAAAGGCCGATCAAGAATCATCGGATATTCATCCGATGTGAAAATGGGGGCAAAAGCATGCTTATAAGCAAGCTTAATGCCTGTTTTTACCCTCATTTTCCCGCCGTCCTGAATTATTTTTAGTACATTCCGCCCATATCCGGGTTGCCTGCTGCGGCAGGAGCCGGCTCTTTAATATTAGCAACTACGGACTCGGTTGTCAACAGGGTGGAAGCTACGCTGGTAGCGTTCTGCAGGGCGCTTCTGGTAACCTTTGCGGGGTCCAGGATTCCGGCCTTCACCATGTCAACGTACTCTTCTTTGTATGCGTCAAATCCGGTTCCAACAGGAGACTCTTTTACCTTGTTCACGATTACGGAGCCTTCCAGTCCGGCGTTTGCAGCGATGTGGAACAGCGGAGCCTCCAGGGCCTTTAAGATCAGGCGGGCGCCGGTCTTCTCATCGCCCTCTTCCAGAGTATCTACAATTCCGGCAATCTTCTGAGCTGCGTGTACATAAGCGGAGCCGCCGCCTGCGATAATACCCTCTTCCACAGCCGCTCTGGTCGCGTTCAGGGCATCCTCCATACGCAGCTTTGCTTCCTTCATCTCAGTCTCAGTAGCTGCGCCTACACGGATAACTGCGACACCGCCGGCCAGCTTCGCCAGACGCTCCTGGAGCTTCTCGCGGTCAAAATCAGAGGTGGTCTCCTCGATCTGCTTGCGGATCTGGGCAACTCTTGCGGAAATCTGAGCCTTGTCGCCGCAGCCGTCCACGATGATGGTGTTCTCCTTCTGAACCTTAACGGACTTTGCGCGTCCCAGCTGATCCATAGTAGCATCCTTAAGATCCAGGCCAACTTCCTCGGAAATCACGGTACCGCCGGTCAGGATTGCGATATCCTGCAGCATCTCTTTTCTTCTGTCGCCATAGCCGGGAGCCTTAACCGCAACTACATTGAAGGTTCCTCTCAGCTTATTGACGATCAGGGTGGTCAGGGCCTCACCCTCAACATCCTCAGCGATGATCAGCAGTCTTGCGCCGGTCTTAACGATCTGCTCCAGCAGAGGCAGAATCTCCTGGATATTGGAGATCTTCTTGTCAGTAATCAGAACGTATGGCTCATCCAGATTAGCCTCCATCTTATCCATATCGGTGCACATGTAAGCGGAAATATATCCTCTGTCGAACTGCATTCCTTCTACCAGATCCAGTTCGGTCTTCATGGTCTTGGACTCCTCGATGGTGATAACGCCGTCCTTGGAAACCTTCTCCATGGCGTCTGCTACCATCTCGCCAACCTCATCATCGGAAGCAGAGATTGCGGCAACTCTGGCGATCTGGGCTTTGCCGTTAATGGGCTCGCTCATCTCCTTGATGGCCTCAACGGCAGCGTCGGTGGCCTTCTTCATGCCCTTTCTCAGAACGATGGGATTCGCTCCTGCAGCCAGGTTCTTCATTCCCTCGTTTACCATAGCCTGAGCCAGTACGGTCGCGGTGGTGGTTCCGTCGCCGGCTACGTCGTTGGTCTTGGAAGCAACTTCCTTAATCAGCTGAGCGCCCATGTTCTCAAAGGGATCCTCCAGCTCGATTTCCTTTGCGATGGTCACGCCGTCGTTGGTGATTAAGGGAGCGCCGAAGGACTTATCCAGAACTACGTTTCTGCCTTTCGGTCCTAAGGTTACGCGGACAGTATCAGCCAGCTGATTTACGCCGGACTCCAATGCCTTGCGGGCATCTACGCCATATTTAATCTTCTTTGCCATGATTCATCAACCTCCAAAATTTTTGATTTTTACTGTTCATACTGTTCAGGACGGCTCACCTTCTTGTCCGGCCAGGGCCGGACAAGAAGCATCGGATGTCCATACCCCGGAGGGCACCTAGTCCGATGTGAAAATGAGGGCAAAAGCATACCCACAAGGGACACTTTGCTTATAAGCTTGCTTAACGCCTGTTTTTGCCCTCATTTTCCCGC
>ENA-OWOC01000163-OWOC01000163.1-gut-metagenome-genome-assembly--contig:-NODE-163-length-27930-cov-17.279288_pt1 | contig 27930 bp, 29 predicted proteins | sample MGYA00248245_ERZ651791 | MGnify/ENA primary metagenome ERZ651791 (study PRJEB26908, sample SAMEA4031703) | gut metagenome | biome: gut; feature: normal infant; material: stool | place: China | collected...
ATCATGGATAATATCTGCTTTTCAATGTTCTGCTGTCAGCTCCGCTGGCATGATCAATCAGGATTCCGAGAGATCATTTACTTGAAAAACTTCTAAAAGTTTTCAAGTAGATTCTTCTAGGAACCTATTATCTCGCAGACTTGGTCTCTGAGCAGCCTACTCATTATGAATCACTTACTAACAAGGGGTGAAAAACTCGCTGCTTTGCGAAAGGCAAAAAAATCATACAGGAAAAACTGTCTGAAACGATAGGCATGGTGGAACGTGCAATCCGCTATGTTGAAAACGGTCAGCGTCAGTCCAGCATGGATATGATCCAAAAAGTATGTGAAGCACTTGGTGTGCATACTTTGAATTTTAACAGGAATCACAGAATGAGGCATTTTTAAGGGATGCCTATGAGAATTTCGGTTCCCATGAATAAGCACAGGCAGAAAGGCTACTGCAGGATACACAGGCCCTTTTTGCCAGTAATGAGCTGCACCCAGATGACCGCCAGCTTCTTAGGCCCTGCAACTCCCCCTCCCTGCTTCCCAGCTTTATCATACGCCAGGAGAATGGTTCTTTCGTGATACTCTTTTCTTTCCGTTCCACGAACAGCTCGTTTCCCTTTATGTTGTAGGTAAACTTCAGTTTCTTGTTTGAAGTCTCCTTTACACCAACCAGACAGCCATTTTTATCTAACCGGCAGATACGTCTGGTCATACCACCATTTTCACTGAGCATGTTCTCCAAAATGAAACCTGCCATGCAATAATATTTCCTTATACAATAATTGTTCTGAGAAAAAGCAGATTGCTCCATCTTTCATTATGTTTGCTCGCCTATTTCACTATCACATCTAACTCAGCTACGCACACTTACCTTTTTCAGAAGGCTCCTAAATAACTTTCTGTTTATATATAGGAATAATCCACCCCCAACACATAGTGCAATCATTTGAATAATGATATCACAATATGCTAAAACATATCCATAAATCGTTACAGCAAAGATTTCAGACAGCAATTTACACCAGCTAATATGTATTGCAAAATATTTTCTGGTGTGGATTGCTCGAATCACCCATACTGACATCTGTGCCCAAAAAAAGGCAGCAGCAACACCATGAACACCAAGAGGAACTATCAGTAAAGCGTTAAAAACCACATTTAATATAGCTCCACCTCCAGTTGAGAGCAAGCTTCCTAATGTTTTCTTTGCACTAGTATATGCAACGCCATAAAAATTGGCAAAGGCACTAAAAGCACCTCCCATGAGTAGTAGGGCAGAATACTGCGTTGCATCATGATAAGCTGAATCCGTAAAGAAGTGGATAAAAACATCCACCGCTGGCATCAAAATAAGTAAGGCGGAAATAAGTATTTTGAAATACTCCATGAAAATTTCTGTATAATATTTATCTCGTTCCTCGTTATTATACTCTTCTACTGCTTGCTCTTGCCACGCAAGAAAAAAAACGGTTGTGACCATCGCCATAAGCGAAGGAAATTTCATAGAAATGGCAAACACACCCGCATCGACTTCACTTAGAAAATAGCGCACAAAAAATCTTCCAGACCCTTGCATAACCCACCAGCACACACTACTAGGCACCAACAGAACAGCATAGACCAACATCTGCTTGCGAATTGCTAAATCCTGTTGCATTCTTTTTATGCTTGCCGTAAAAATATATGGTTGTTTTATCAGCATAATACAGTTACTTACCATATTTGCTAATATTACAGAATACAAAAGACCGGCATATCCAATTTTCATATGAATGACCAATATGTAATCTGATAGACAAACTACAATTCCGTAAACTACACCCTGGATAGCAAATATCCCTTTATTATGTAATCCACGCGTTGCAAATTGCAGGCAATTATATATGCAGGTAGTCAGAATCATTAAATACAATACCCCCGCATACTTAAAGTCAAATATAAAACCTGCCAGGCTATAAATAATGGAAAAGATCGAAATAGACTGAAAGAATACAGCACCCCAATTCGACATAATGCGAGCAAAGTCACCATCTGCATCTAAGAGCCATCGAAAGAGGGCTTCTGATAACCCTAACATAGCAACCGGCACAAACAATTGCGAGAGCGTGTTCAGCATATCATATGTGCTCATATCGCTGGGAGCAATTACATAAGTACACAAGGGAACAATCAACATCGTCAGTAGTTTTGAACCCAAATTTCCAATTCCCAACAATATGGTACTTTTTAATAATTTCTCTCGCTTTGATTCCATAGAAAACTCCTTAATGTATGTAAATTACAACTTTTTTATTATTTTGGCTGGTACTCCTCCTACAATAACTTTACCCTCTGGAAACGACTTATTAACAACAGCATTTGCAGCAACAATGGTTCCCTCGCCTAATGTTACCCCTGGAAGAATTACAGCATTAGATGCTATCCAACACTTATCTGCAACAACAATATCCCCCCCCCCGTGTGTTTATCTAAGTTATAAACATCGTGGTTACGTGTTATTATCTGGACATTGTTTGCAATATAGACATCTTTTCCAATTGATATAGACCGTCCCTTCCATGCCTGAAAGTAGCATCCGCGCCGCTGAAAGCATTGCAGCGAAGACGGATGGATATGGATACATTTAGAATCACCGTATTCATTTCGGAGAGAGCATGGCCAAGGATACCTTTTAAATATTCTTGTTGGAATTGATTTGATTGCCCATACAAAACCATCATAATTAAACTCACCAAAATATTTTCCAGTAATCCATTCCTTATCATAAAAAATCCGAAGAAAATAATAAAGTAGGGTTACAATAAGTTTGCTCTTTAATATATTCTTAATTATCCTCATTTTCTTCACCCGAATTCCCTCTGTTTAACAGCTCCATAAATAAATGCTCAAATTTATCCAATTGTGTCTCTAATGAATATACCGGCAAAACCTCGTATGCTGCCTCACACATGGAAATGTACTCATCTGGGTTTTGGGCCAGTCTGCGCATATACTTATATAACTCTTGGGGATCTCCCGGTGTCAAGACATATCCTGTCTTTTCATGAATCACAGTTTCCGCCAAGCCACCAGAGTTGGCAACTATCGCAGGCATTCCATGCTTATAAGCATCAAGCACAACACGACCAAAAGGCTCTTTCCACACAGAAGGACATACCAAAGCATTACAGTCAATCAACAATTCAGAGACTTCCGCCTCGGAAAGCCATCCATGATAAACAATACCAGGACATATTAAAGCTGACTCCAACACATTTTTTTCCATGTTGCCCTGTCCGGCTACATGAAGTTCTATTCCCTCAATTTCTTTTGACAAAAGCATAAATGCTTCTAATAGAACATCTACACCCTTATGCTTTTCTAAACTTCCTAAATATACATACTTGAAGTTTTCACCAGACTTAGCTGCTTGCTTTCTTTTTTCAACAATCAACCTGACTCTTTCGCAATCAAAGTCAATCGAATTGTAGATCACTTTATGCTGCGCCTTAGGATAGAATCCCTCGTCCAAATGTGCATTTTTGCTGGTCTGAGAAATAAATGCTGCAACACTTACTTTTTGAGACGCTCCCTTATTTAACTGCATCCATATTTTATTCAGCCAACTTCCTTCTGGCAAAAGTCGTAACATTCGATACTCTCGTTGGGTATCAATCAACGGAATCTTTCGCTTGTCAGCTACCACCCATACGACTCGTGATATTCTACGCAGGCTATTTGTATAACAAATCGTTCCCGATTCCCCTATCATCTGAAATTCTTTCTCAACTATGGGTCTATTAAGGGGATTATAAAATTCCATTATGGCACGGAGCACATTTGTAAAAGCATTGTTGCTTTTTCTCATACAGTTCATTTTTCTTCTCAGAACATGAACGCCATTTATCAGTTCATCTTTATTACCATCTTTGCAATCACACAAAACATATACATTATATCCTCTTTTGGCAAGACCTTCGGCAATCTTCTTTACACTATATTCTGCCCCACCTTTTATATCTGGGTAATAATAAGTATGAACAATTAGAATGTTCATCACATCAACTCCTTTTCTTTATCTTCAAACAACAACCTTAAATAAACAAATGCCAGTGCATATGGCATAACTGCAAATTGAAAGCGCACCCCTGAAAAAAGTAATCCTTGTATCCAAAGAAGTAACACGCATAAACTGTATTGACACCTGTTCTTATCATATTCCCGGAATATTCTATTTGAGAAGAAGCCATATAAAAACATCCCGACAATCACACCTAAAATACGCCCATCTAAATAAAAAAACCAGAACAGTGATACATACGCATTCGAATGACTCAAAAAAGATGTTCTCACCCAAACACTATCTGTTTCATAGATCATTTCTACGACTTTTCCCCAATAAAAGGGAAGTCCATCTGTACCCAATAGAATTTTTAACGCATATAAGATTGGTGACAAAAAGCCATTCAATGATGCTAATCCAAAGCCGACTATTTCTCGCTCGTTTACAACATCACTCCATATATTGAACATTACAGGAGGTATTGATCCATAATAGTATAAGTGTCTAATTGCGTACTCGCCAGAACGACCCATTGTTGCAACAACAAAAGCAATCAGAAAGACCGTTACAACCATTAATACGCCAATAAATACTTTGATGCTTTTTTTCTTAATAATTACCACCCGTCTATTTGTAAATGCACCTTTACCGATAGTTTTTTTCTTGGCATATTCATAATAAAATGCAAGAGCAATATGGATAATAAAATTAAGTATAACACTGCGTCCACCATCAATCAGCACTGACATAAAAACAACTATTGCATACATCATTAGCAACACTTTATTCTTCTTGCCACTGAAAAAATTCTCAGCAACAACCACGGAAAGTGCCATTCTAGCAGGGAGTAACACTATCTGCCAAATAAACGATATGAGAATCGAATCATCGTCATAGTTAGACAGTTCGCCTGTTTGGAGTGCTTTACGAATTCCAGCCAACCCTAAACTTGATATAATGGAAATGTTCTGTACAAATTTCAGAAGAAGCAAAAGAAGGACTATTCCACACAGTATATAGATTCGTGTAGTATTCTGATTGTGGAGTTGAATTTTAAATATCTTAACTTTTTTAACCAACGGAGCAATGATATATCCTAAAAGAAACATTACAAGTCCTAATGTAATCATTTCATAGTACTCATTGTCTGTCTCAAAGAGCGTAAATAGCCTCAAGCTATTCATATAAAGCATTACTACCCAAACGCTCATGAATAGCGACATTGGGTTCAATATTTTTTTGTCAATTTTTATGGATGCTATTGTACTAAATATACATATCCCTATTGCAGCATATACCATATTGGTTTGCCCTTTCTATAATCACATGCATATAGTTTTTTCAAAACATTTTCCCAAGTTACACCATTCGTATTCCTTCAAGTGAGCAGCAACAGATTTTTTGTAGTCCTCATCTGTAGGAGTATCTAAGGCATTTTTTACTGCGTTTTCAATCGCATCCAAAGACTTTGGATTAACTTTCCATCCGAGGTCGCCTACAACCTCTGGGAGTGCGGAAGTGTTGGAAACAACCACTTTTGCACCACAGGCAAGAGATTCCAGCGGTGGAATGCCAAATCCTTCATAAAGAGAAACAAAGCAGAACACATCACAGCAAGTATACAGCACTACCAGTTCTTCATCGGTTACAAAGCCGCCAAAGATTATCTCATCTTTGTACTTTGACTGATTCACATATTCTTCAACAACTTCAAATCCTGCTCCCGGCATACCTGCCAAAATCAACTGACCATTGTAGCTGCCACTCTCTTTCAATCTTTCAAACACTTGAATAACCGACATTGCATTTTTACCAGGATGATCAATTGTTCCGGCATATAATATGTATTCTCTCGGCCATTTTCTGCTCTCAAAAACTCTGTCGCATATATCCTTAGAAACTGGCTTGAATTTTTCCTGATCGACGCCATTATAAATAACAGCAATCTTATTCTCTTTGACTCCAAGGAACTTCATCAAATCTTTTTTTGAATTATTTGACACTGTAATAATTCTATTTGCAAGCCTTGATGTAATCGGGTTTGCAAGTTTAGTTCGATAAAACATCTTTAGCTTGGAGAACTTATTGGGCACATTATACTCAATCAAGTCATGCATAATCACATAGGTAGGCTTGAATTTGAATAAAAGCAATGTAAAATTAGGAATCAGTGCTTTGTCGGCTTTCTCACTTAATACCTTGAATGGGAATACAAAAGTAGTCCAGAGCAAATTTCCCACAGAACTATTCTTACTCACTGAATATGTTTTCACCGTAACATTTGCATTATCAAATTTAAATACATCTTTCATATCCTCATTGGCATACAAGACGAACTCTGTTCCTCCTTTTGCATTATTCAATAACGAAATCAGATTTCTACCAATGCCCGTAATCTTCTTTCCCACATAACCACTAACTACTATTTTCATCATAATCGCTCACCATACCTTCTCATTTGTCTAACTTATATTTGAATGGATGATCTTATCACTATTTATTACACATTTTTTTGTTTGCATTTTAAACTTCCAGTACTACCAGCAGCAACTACTGTATTATCAAACAATTGTGTGCCTTTTAATAAATTACATTTGCATCCTATCCAACAATGATTGCCTATAACTATACTTCTTTCATTATTCATTCTATTACCATGAGCATCATAAATCGGATACAGATCTGTATCCATAATCTGCGTTCCCTATGAAATAAGACAGTCATCACCAATCTTAATAGACTCTTTACATATTATCATGGCATATCCGTTTATCATAAATTTTTTCTAATGTTAATAAACCTTTATTAACAATAATTGTCCCCGAATTATCCCAAACAGTTCTACAAAACTTATCATCATGTCCGTGAAATGGAGCAAATCCTATTCGAATACTTCCAACTGAACAATCGTTCACTATTATTCTTCCCTTACATTCTTTTAATTATATATTTTTAAACATACGATTATGGGCTTAAACACACCCTTCCACCCGCAGACCAAAATAATACAACTTCATTCTCAGTGTTTTTAAAATGGAGATTTTCAATATCTTGCTAATGATTTTCAACATCTTCACTTCCTCATCTGCGCAGCAATATCTGCATCCACAATTTCTTCGCCAGTCTTACCTACAAGCTGTTCTTTACTTGCTGCACTTAAACCATCGTTGATTGTTGCACACATATCGCAAGTGCTACTCCTATCGAGTTCTTCCTTCGTAACCTTGCCATCACGGTAGTCACGCACAATATCATTCTCATACATGGAATACGGATGCTTGCTAAACAGCGCCTTAAACTTATGCCATACCACCCAAAAACCAGGTTTCCAAATATATTTATGCATAGCAGGAGACACCGAACCGATCATCCAACAATCACGGTCACAACAACGAACCTTCTTGCGTACCTGTTCAGCTTCCGTGCTATTCCAAATCTCGTCCCAAGTCTGTGTATTCAGATTGCCCATGACTTCCTTATCCTTAGTTCCGTTGCATGGCATAACATCGCCGTAAGGATCAATAAAGAAGGTGTCAAAGCTCATATCACAAGGCAACAGACGCTTCTGTCCATAGATATAGTTAATTAGTCCATGATTGAAGTAAGCACGCATCCACTTCTTCGGACTCTTGGAGTGAAGCAGTTCATTAACCAAGTCCTCGAAATTTTTAGCTACCATCGGACGGTCATGGATAATGTTCTTTGCTTCCACAAAGTAAAAAGAATTATGCAACGATGCCGTTGCAAACTCCATACCCATCTCATCAGAAATCTTGTACAGCGGCACAAGGTCAGGAGCATTCTTATCCTGAACCGTCATTCCGATGCCAACATCTTTCATGCCCATTTCGCGCAAGATCTTGAGCATACCATAGCCCTTCTGATAGCCGTCCTGAAGACCACGGATCTCATTATTGGTCTGTTCAAGACCTTCAATGGAGATACGGATACCAATATTCGGAAACTCCTTACACAAATCCACAATACGGTCTGTAAAGAAACCATTTGTGGAAATAACGATGCGGTCGCTCTTTTTATACAGCTCACACACAATGTCTTTCAAATCCGTGCGGATGAAAGGCTCTCCGCCGGTGATGTTGGTAAAGTACATCGGTGGCAGCTTGCGGATCGTTTCAATGCTGATTTCTTCTTCCGGCTTGGAAGGAGCTTTATAGCGGTTGCACATAGAGCAACGGGCATTACAACGGTAAGTTACGATTACAGTACCATTCAATTTCTTAGTAGCCATTTTTTCAATCCCCTCTAATTCAAGAAGCAGCCTTTAGCCTCTTTTTTACTTTTACTTCAACTATTTATAAAGTGGCAAATAGTAATATGCCACCTAATGTCAACACACATACGATAAGACTGTTTCTCCGGCAATCTTTTTCAATCCAATTTTTTCAATCATTCGGAATAGCATCATGTGTGCCAGGTAGATTTCTAAACTGACACCACTGATAAACTTGGAAATCGTATTGCTTCACAACTTTGTGTCTATACACATAGCACCAATCACCATCATAGGGAATCTAATCAGTTTCTTACTTGTAACAATAAGAACTGTCAAGTCTCTATCAACCGGAAGTTGCACAACAAAGACCAGTACAAAGCCTATGATTGTAATGGTTATTCCAATCCAAGCATTTTTAACAAACCTTTGAATATCTACTTTGTACAGATAAATCAAGCCTCCTGCCACAAAATAGCAGCGCCACGGAAAGCAAAGGCTTCTACCTGCTACGAAGTGAACTTCGCTGACATAGGAAATCATCACCGCTATTAGGAGTGTTGTCCATGCCCGTTTCCTCGTCCAAATTAGATAGACAAAGAATGGGAACAGGATATAGAATCCGAAGATAACTCCCAATGTCCAGCCAACACCAATTACAGACATCCCGGATGTGGTATAGAACCCAAACATCAGCGTCAGCTTGGCAAAGGCTTCATATATCTTGCCAACAGTGATACCTCCATCAAGCATCAAGCTAACAGCTACATCCATCAACACAAGCAATGCAAAGAACGGCAGAATCTTTAAATATCGTTTGTTGTAAAAATTATTCACGCTAATTCTTTGACTCTTAATTTTCTCATAATAACCACATCACATTCCAAATCCGGTGATGATAAAGAATAACTGCACAAATATTGCAAATTAAGTGATAGTGGTATTAATCAGGTACCCCCATAGCCGATATTTGCTCTAATGTGCATACAGATCACACCGATAGCTGCCAAAGTGCGTAGTCCATCTAAATTATTGTATTTTCGCATCCGTCATTTTCCTCCGATTTAGCAACGTACTTTAAGTAGCTCTGCATCCTCCCAAAAGATAACATTGCCCAATATTTGCGGAAACAAAAAGGCAGTTCCTTTTTGAAATCTAACAGTTTTTTGCTGTCAACCACAACTTCCACTTGTCCTTCTCCGTCTAAGCAGAGAATCACCTGGAAAGATTCTTCTCTTGCCGTAAAGGTGAACCCCTTCCTTACTCGGATATACTCAGTCTCAAAGTATTTACATCAACACAATATCTCCCTTGAACACCTTGGATAGTAATGAACCAACCGACTCTGTTTACTTGAGCCTTTCACTGGCTGCTAGACAACAATAAGTAACATTAGAACTTGCCTGTATTTCTACAATCAAAGCTCCAGCTCCAATCACAAGAACCATCCCTATCGGAACATAGTAGCAATCGCCCTTGTGAACTTTCACCTTATGCAAGTGCTTATCTAACACACCGCTTTCCACAGCTTCTCGTAGAATGTCCTCCGTCACTGGATGTTCAAAACCATAAATCAGACTTACGGCTTCCAAGACATACAACATCTCTGTCTTACCGTTATTACCTTCGTGATATTTTGCATATTCATCGTCCCGGTGTGCCTGTATGGACAAGTTTTGTTTTGCAGCTATAAATTTCACAAGTATGGGCAGTTCCGTATTTACACCAATCTTTGTGCCAAGATACTCCGGCTTTTGATGAAGTACATCCGTCAGTGTCATTCCGGCAAATCTCCCATTGACAATCATGCTCTGCCCATCCGGATGTACGGAGCATTCCCATGTTTCTGCTAGCGGGTTCAAATCTCTCTGCTTGCCAAAGTTTCCTCTCAAACGAGTCCCGCCCCACAGATAATCCTTACCCACCAGCGCTAATTTCAAAATCTCCATGCTAGGCCCCCGCTGTTATTGATTCAATTCATGCTCCTTCTTATTTGCGACGCTAATGCTCTCACCGATCTGCACTTTAATAAAGTCCAACTGTGTTGTTGCCATGATCGTATGTTTACATCCCGCTGCAATGGTATTCACATCACCGGCTCTCAACTTTTGCTCCATACCATCAACAACAGCTTCGCCGGTACCGGCATCCTCACCAACGCCCAACTCATCATGAAGATATGTGGCCGCAAGCATAATTGCAGGGAATGTGTATCTTCTGCACAGCTCTACACAGATAGAAACTTTTTTCCAAATTGCTTGTGAATCACACTGGCCTGAGATTTGCTGGTTACAATCGTCACCTTGGCATCCACAGAGGTTATTTGACGATACACTCGCTGTATCATGGATTCGTAATTCCCATCTTCATCCTTAAACAGTTGGATAAACTGCTTGGAGCTTACTTCGTCGGACAATGGCCACAGAGGCTTTCCGCTACCGCCGAACAATAAAATAATATTCATCCGGTTTTACTCTCTTACAGTTCCAAGCGGCTTTTGATCGTGGACTGTATCTGCTGTAATCTGATTTCAGCAGTGTCTTAATCAGCATCCTTGATGCTGTAATAAATCTTTATCTCCGGTTCCGTGCCTGACGGACGTACTGCAATCCAACTTCCGTCTGCCATAATATATTTCAAAGCATCCGATGCGGGCAGTTTACCAAAGCCGGGCTCTGCATCCACAGGGGTACTCTAATCGATTTTTTGAATCGTATTTTCAAACGGAGACTCTGCGTTCTTCAGTTCCACCATCATCAATGCAATACGTTTTAATCCATCTTAACCCTTTAGCGTAAAGCTGTCCAACGCATCTCGGTAATAGCCGTACTCTTCGTAAAGTTCATTCATCCTATCAAAGAGAGTCTTGCTCTGTTCTCTCAACTGTAATACCATCTCGCAGATCAGCAGGCTAAAAACCACTGTGTCCTTATCTCTTGCATGAGTTCCTACAAGGTAACCATAGGATTCTTCATAGCCGAACAGAAATGTGTAATCCCTGGTAGTATCCCCAATCGCTTTTGCTTGTTGAAACTGTGTGATTTTCTCGCCGATGAACTTAATGCCGGTCAGCGTAGAGAACACAGTCAATCCATGCTTCTTCGCAATCTCAGCACCAGATCGTTCATCCTGTGCAATACCCATTTCCAGTTCCTTTCTGTCCTCTGGGTTTGGAGAAACAACGGTAGGAAAGTTTCCATCCGGGACAACCTGTTCTGCCACCGTGTCCACATTCTTAAATCCAGCCAACCGCAGACGCTTCTGTACAGACATATTTCCTGTACCATGCAGTAGTGTATGTATAATAGGAAGATTCTTATATCCGTTGTATTCCTTTGGGTTATGGCATGCCGTGAGAACAATACCAGCAACTGCATTTCAGAACTTGACAGAAAAACTGTGTTGCGGAGTTGGTCTAGCATGGGAGTGAAGGTAAACGCTTTTTCCCTTACCACTCAAAACATCAGCTGCAGTCTTAGCAAACATACTCGCTATTATTTCTGGTGTCACAACTAATTACACCCCCACCCCCCCACAACCAACCCGGCACATACATCAGCATCATATGTAGCAAGGAGGTGTTCACCGAGTCCTTTTGTGGCTTTACCCACAGTGTACTTATTCATACGGTTGGTTCCCGCACCCATTACACCGCGCAAGCCACCTGTACCAAACTCCAGATACTTGTAAAATCGATCTTCTATTTCTTTTTCATCCTTGATTGCTAACAGTTCTTTCCGTGTGGATTCATTGAAGAACTCATCAGTTAACCACTGCTGGTATTTTGCTTTATAGTCCATAATCATCACCATTTAGTTCGTAAGGTAGCCCTGTTGCTAAAAACATTCTGAGAGCGTTAATCCCTTCCATACAAGTCTCTCGTATAAACCTTCTCTTTCACGTCATCCAATGTGCTATCATATCTATTTGCGATAATTGCCTGGCTCATTGCCTTAAACTTAGCCAGGTCATTCACCACAAATGACCCAAAGAATGTGCTGCCGTTCTCCAAAGTCGGCTCATAGATCACTACGGTAGCACCCTTGGCCTTAACGCGCTTCATAACTCCCTGAATGGAACTCTGTCGGAAGTTATCGCTATTGCTTTTCATCGTGAGTCTATACACACCAATCACGCAGCTCCTTTCTTCCGTAGCGCTATAATCTCCACGGTTGTAGTAGTCGTAATAACCAGCCATCTTCAGCGCACGGTCTGCAATGAAGTCTTTTCTGGTTCTGTTACTCTGCACAATGGCACTCATCATATCCTGTGGCACGTCCGCATAGTTTGCAAGAAGCTGCTTCGTATCCTTCGGCAAGCAATATCCACCATAACCAAAAGACGGATTGTTGTAGTGGCTACCAATACGAGGATCCAAACAGACACCGTTGATGATCTGTTGTGTGTTCAATCCTTTCATTTCGGCATATGTATCCAGTTCATTGAAATATGCAACACGAAGTGCCAGATATGTGTTGGCAAACAGTTTGACTGCCTCTGCCTCCGTTAAACCCATAAATAGCGTATCAATAGGCGTTTCATCAACCAAGTCACCTTCTGCAACATCCAATGCCTTTTTGCCTTTGAGCGCACCATCAACCAGCAGACCAGCAAACACCTTTGCGGCATCCACTAATCTAACATCCTCCATAACTGTACCGACAATGATGCGGCTCGGATAAAGGTTGTCATACAGTGCCTTGGATTCGCGCAGAAATTCTGGGCTGAAAATAATATTCTTACTTCCGAACTTTTCACGAACAGACTGTGTATACCCAACCGGAATCGTAGACTTAATGACCATAATCGCATTTGGATTATATTCCATGACTAATTTGATAACAGCTTCAACAGCCCTCGTATCAAATTTTTGGGTACTTGAATCATAGTTGGTCGGGGTGGCAATTACCACATAGTCCGCATCAGAGTATGCCGCCTTTGCATCCAGTGTGGCAATTAAATCTTGTTCCTTTTTAGCTAAATACTTTTCAATATAATCATCCTGAATCGGAGATTTCTTATTGTTAATCAGTTCGATCTTTTCAGGCACCACGTCCACGGCCACCACATGATTGTGCTGCGCTAAAAGGATGGCCAGAGACAAACCTACATAGCCGGTACCTGCAACTGCAATTTTTAAACCACTCATAATTTTTCCTTCCCATTTCTTGTATAGCTCATTATCTATATAACTCAACCGTTCTTTCAACCACATCATCCCAGCTGTACTTACGACAAATGAACTCCGTGGCCGTATTCTTATATTCATCAACCATTTCTCTATCATCACAGAGCATCTGCAGCTTCTCACTTAGATCCGCCACATCGCTTTTCTTAAATACCATAGCCCTATCCTCAACAACTTCGGCGCATTCAACAATATCACTTACCAAGCAGCAATTTCCATAGCTCATTGCTTCCAGCAAACTTAGTGGCATTCCCTCAAGGTCACTTGGCAGGCAATACACATAGGCATTGCTGTACAATTCTTCAAGCATCCTTCCGGCTACAAATCCTGTGAAAACAATCCTACCATCACCTTCAGCCAGCCCCTTGATTTCACTCATGAAATCTTCTGTATCAGACGCTCCACCAGCAATGATCAGCTTCTTATCTGTAAGAACATCCTTAAATGCTTCAACTAAATATCGAAGACCTTTCTCCGGGACAATGCGCCCAAGGAAGAGAATATACTCATCCTTATCGATCCCAAACTTCTCTTTGATGATCTCTGCACTTCGAATCTCCGGTCGATTCACGCCGTTAGGAATGAATCTCGTCTCCCGTCCGTAGGTCTGCATGAAGTAATCCTGCGCTCCTTTGCTCAGCACAATGATTTCATCAGCAAACCGTACAGCTACCTTTTCACCGAATTTTATGTACTTGGAGCCGAAGCCGCCTTTCCATTTCTCCCTCTGCCAGTCAAGGCCATGGACCGTCGCCACACATCTTTTGCCAAACAGCCTCGGCAGCCACAGCATGGCACAAGGACCTTCTGCATGAAAATGGACAACATCATATTTGCCAAATGCTATTTTTACGGCTGCAAAGCAACTGGAAGTCAATGCCGCCAATCCTTTTCGATCAATCGTAAATACAGATTTTAGCTCCACGCCCTTATACACATCTAGATTGGAACTATCAAATTCTTTTCCGCTTATATGATGACCGCTTCGGTTGTAGCAAGTCACGTTATGACCTTGCTGTACCATTCTGCTACTCAGTTCCTCCACTACAATCTCAATGCCGCCCTCGCGAGAAGGAATTCTTTTATGGCCGAGCATTGCAATTTTAATCTCATTCTTCTTAGTCACAACGCGCGACCTCCATGTGTAAATAATTCGGTTAGATTACCGTTTGTTAATCATTTCAATCTAAGATGCGACTCTCCACATCTGCTCATATATACTCGAAACCGACAACACCTACTGCTTTCTGATTGTCGGTTCCGTTTCAGTTTTCAAAAATATGGGATAATGCTGTGGCTGGCGAGCTTCGGAAAAGTATGTGAATGTGTAAAACATTTTCCTTTCGTATAGCCCCCTCTATGTACATTTACCAAATATGTTTAAAACATTTTCTTATCGCCCATACCTGTCTAGGTACATACATATCCGAGCCCTTTTTATTTACACTTCGTCAGCTATGAGACCAGTAATCGTTTCTCGTTATTTTGCACATATAATAGCTATATTTACATTCAATTTACTGTGTGTTTGACCCAATCCTATATCTACATCATCTTAGGTCTACCCTTACGGTCGGAATAACATTGTAGTTTTCAATTCTGTTTTGTACATATTTTCCTGCCAATCAGCTATTGACTGCTATTATGTAGGTGTACTCTTCTTTGGCGTCTAACGTGGCAGTTAGAACCAGTACCTTTTCTGCAAAATATTTTCCAATATAATCATCCTGAATAGGAGATTTTTATCGTTGAACTTTTACGCTTTTTCAGACACTATATCCGCAACAATCACACAGTTGTGCTGTGCCAACAAAACTGACGGACTTACCCCAATATAACCGGTCTCCGCCGGCACGCTCTTCAAATCATTCATTACCTTATTCTACTCATCTCATGGTTTAAATTTTCGCCTGGACAAGCCCATCTTCCTCTCAACCGCATCATCCCAGTTATATTTACGACAAATGAACTCTACCGCCGATTTCCTGCATAAATACTTCTGTGTCAGATGTACTGTCAGAAATTATAGGCTTTATTACTGCTTTTCGTTTTTTATATACTTCAATCAAATATTAAAGCCCTTTCTCCAGAACAATACCTTTATGACCAATCTTCGCAGTCTTCATATCTCTCCTCCCCCATACCGACTGAACCAACCATTTTTATCATTCAACTCAAAAAACAAAATACAATCAGCCTGCACAGATGAAATAGAAAATCACTCTGCCCAGGCTACAGCTTCATCAATCTCCATATTCAATTTTGTCAGCTCATCAGATTGGGGCAAAACGAATACCTAAGAAGTCAATTTCTGATTTCTCTCCTCCAACATTTGCACACAAAATTTTGCTTGGAAACTTGATAAAACTGCAGCAAAGTCCGGGAAAATCAAGGATTTTCTTGGTTTGTCCCTATACTATCTCCAACGCCTGTTCCTGCAACTGCGATATTAAATCTTCCCTAAAGTAAAATATTGTTTATGATATTATTCTTATAATTCTCCAATCACCACCATCTTTACATCGCTCCGCCTCTCCCCAGCACAACCTGCACTGTCTGAAGCAGAATCTTAACATCCAACCCCATCCTCCACTCAGTTATGTACTTTTTATCCAGCTTCACGACCTCTTCAAAATCCGTAATCTCACTTCTTCCACTAACCTGCCACATACCTGTGATTCCAGGCTTTACACTCAATCTGACCCTATGGTGCAAATCATATTTCTCCCACTCATCCACAGTAGGCGGCCTGGTGCCAACCAGGCTCATGTCCCCTTTTAACACATTCCAGAACTGTGGAAATTCATCAATTGAATAATTCCTGATAAAATTTCCAATTCCTCTTTTTCCGCCTATAATCCTGGGGTCATTCTCTATTTTAAACATCATTCCGTCTTTTACACGGTTCTGATCCATTAATTCCTTTTTCCGTTCTTCCGCGTCCATGTACATGCTGCGGAACTTATATAATTTAAATCTCTTGCCATTCTTTCCAATGCGCACCTGCGAAAAGAAAATCGGACCCGGTGACTGAATATAGATACAAGGCGCCACGAACAAGAACAATATTCCTATCAATATGCAACCTAATATCCCACCTGCAATATCCATGGTACGCTTAAAAAACGCTTGTTTCCATGACGCCATGTTGATGCAACTGGTAAGAACCGTATAACTTCCCAAACGTTCCACATGCTGTATCTGTCCCTTTAGCCTTCCCATCTCTATCAGCTTCAAATGTACTGTGACTCCCATATCAATGAAATCATCCATAAGCTCCTGTGGTAAAGGCATCTCCTTTGGCAGATTTATAAACACTTCATCCACCCATTCGTGGCACACATACTCTGCAATCCCATTTTGGTCTGTCACTATGGTTACTCCATTTATAGTTCTGCCAGCCCAATCCGCATCCATCAGAGATACGCCTATGATATGGAAACGCTCGTAATTTTTATTTAGTATATTCTGTACCACTTCTTCCACCATTCCCTTGGATGTAAGAATAAGTAAAGAACGCTTGCCTTTTCCTTCCAAACCTCTTGTCAATAAATATTTCTTCCAATAAATTCTGGCTATGTAACTAATAACAACATATAAAATGCCTGTTGTTACTAAGGTTATCCTGGAATACTCCTCCCCTTTTTGAGTCGCAAACAGATAAAAAGCCGCAATTAGAATAACCTGGCATACGTGTTTTATAGTTTCTGTAATCTCCTTAAATTTCCCCCTTTTTAACACATTTTTAAAGCTCTCGCCAAAAAAGGTCACAAAAATTTGTATGAACAGAAATACAAATGCCATATTTCGGTACAACTGGCTGGCATAAGGCCAACGGATCCCCTGTCGTATAAAGTATGCAGCAATATATGCGGCTTGAAGGCATATTGCATCTATTAAGGTGAAGTCACAATGCTTCAGCCAGCCTTTATCTGCTTTTCGATACATCTCTCTCCCACCACTCTTTTCTCCACAGCACTTCTGTAAAACCGGGGGCCCGGCTTCAGCCATTTACTGCCCCCGGCCAGCCTTTTCTCAATGCTGCTAGTTCTTATACACTACGGATAATGTACCAGACCCAGGAACATTGACAGCTACTGTTTTTGTTACCGGATCCACCTTAACAGCTGGAATCAGCTGCCACTGGCCAGTAGCATTGTCATAGAACAAAACCTGTACGTTGTTAACGTTGGAAACCAGGTTGGGCACATACAGAGATACCTCTACCGCACCAGTCTTAACTGTGCCGGTAGCTGCATCTTTTGTGATGATTGCGTGTGTTCCTGTCAAGGCATTATAACCTGTCAGGTCAACCCCCTGTACAGCTTCATTCAGAGGCTTCCCTGCGTTGATATCGTTGATAGCTGATACCACATTAGAAGGAAGTCCTGTTGTTGCTGCAACGCTGTCTGCAAATGCAACAGCGGTGTCGCCGATAACAGCCTCTCCTTTGGAATTGGTTGTTACCTGCTGTCCTGTAGTCGTTACTGTGTCTACTGCAACGCCAATGGTACTGCCTGTTGGGCTTGCACTGGTTGTGGCGCCTGTAGTCTTGACACCAGTAGATGATACAGATACTGTGGTGTTGGACTTAGAGCTTGTAGTGCCTTTGTTGCTACTGCTGCTGGATGAGCTAATGGAACCGCTGCCATCACTGCCGCTGCTGGAGGCACTGCCTGCTGCAAAAGCCCATGCAGGCTGAGATGCCAGAGCTGCTGCCAGCACTAAAGCTGCTATGCATTTCTTTTTCATATCCTTCACCTCTCCTTTCTCTCCTAAGAGTAGTTATATTCAATAAACAGCATAATACCATGCTGGTTATTGCAGTATTTTACTGCACCGCGGGTATGGCGGTTCTCTGTCCTGCCGTCCTATTCTATCTCCCTATAAAACAGCTCCAGCAGTATAGGCGTCAATGCCTCTTTGTCAGCATAAAATTCATCATATCTGGGAGTCACCACGCCTTCACCAGGCACTGTGTAGAAATCTTCATCACTCAGTTTCCCGCTTCCTACTACGTCCATAGCTACTTTTAGATACTGGTCCTTGGCCATATTAGTAACCATGTATTCCTGAACCCGGTCAAATAACCTGACCACAAGCCCGCTGTCCTTAGCCGAATGCTTTTGGACTGCCTCAAAAAAACCTTTTATGTATTGCTGCTGCTGGTCCATACGGTATATTGCCGAGTGGTCAACACGAATATCCCTGTAACGGACGAATATCTCCGCCTGTTTTCCTTTCAGGGTTACAGTTTTCCCCTTCACCAACGCAGGGTCCCTGGATTCCATTCCATCTGTTCCAATGGTTACGCTAACCCCACCGACCTCATCATTCAACACGGGGATGGCACTTGTGTCAGCTGCCATGTACCACTCTATTTTCAATCCTCCAAAAAGCTCAGATACTGCTTCCGCCATATACTCACAGCTTCTCTCCCGCCCATCCCCATACGCATATGCCAGATTCAAATGCTGCAGGTCTTTTCCCAACTCATTTCCACTTAAATCAGTGAGCATGATATCCGTCATGGTGTCCCGGGGTATCATCAGTATTTTCACCGTGTTCCGGACCGTATCCTGGGCAATTAAAAATAAACCGTCTGCCTGTCCCCCAAATCCGGTGGTGGTCTTCTCCGTCATATTTCCTGACCGGTCCACCCCTATACACAAAATAGCCTTGACATAGCTGTTGCGTCTGTACTGCTTTCCCTTATATTTCACAACATCTCCGCTAAAACTGCACATGCTGTCTTCCTGTACCTCATACTGTTTCCCATGATTCCTGGCTGCAATCTCTGCCTCCAGGACCTTCCTGCCCCGATACAGTTGAACACCAGTCCAAATGAAACAGGTAAGTGAAAGTGCTGCAGCTCCCACAGCTATCCGGTACACCAAATTTTTATGGTTTCGGATCCAACTCATGCCTCTGCCTTCTCGTATCTGTCATATTTTCCATAATGACCATATTTAGAGTATTTTCCATAGTACTTACTATAGTAGCCATTTCGTTCCATGCTTACCTTATTGAGAACTACCCCCAAAATACGGCACCCGCTTTTTTCCAGCTGTCCCTTTACCCGCTGCTCCAGCCGATAGCTTATTGAACCGCTTTCAATCACCATCACCGCCCCATCACATTGACGGGCCACAATAGCTCCATCTATCAGGTTTGCCATGGGTGGCGTATCAATGATGACATAATCATACTTTTCCTTTAATTTTGAAATCATGTCGCTGAACAGGCTTTCCTCCAAAAGCTCGGCCGGATTCGGCGAATAAGGTCCTGCAAATATGATGCTGAGATTTTCTATATTCGTATCATAGAGGACATGCTCAAGCGGCCTTTGTCCGCTTAAATATTGTGACAATCCAGGCACCTCATGTTCCAGCTGGTAACGTGAAACCAGAACTGATTTACGAATATCCGCGTCTATCATCACTACCCGTTTTCCAATCTGGGCAAGGGATGAGGCCATGGCAAATGTTATGTCACTTTTTCCCTCATCGGGAAGAGAACTGGTCAGCATGATTGTCTTAATGCCGTTTCCACAGAATTGTATATTGGTCCTCAACGTCTTGATGGCTTCGTTATAATGATAGTCATTCTTCATTATCCTGTTTAATGTAACAAATTGGCTCATGACGCATGGCCTCCTCTTTTCTTCTTTCTGGATTTTCCTACTGCTGGTTTGTTCTTTGGTTTAGAGGAAATCATTGCCTCTTTATCTTCTGGTTTCTCTCCCTCACGTTCCGGCACCGATGCAAGGACAGACAATCCAAGGTACTTTGTAACATCTTCCTCGGTGCGGATTGTATCGTTCAGAATTACATTCACTGTAATGAAACCGCATACCAATACTGCCCCTATAAAACCGCCTATTAATGCGTTCTTTGTATTGCTCGGACTAGATTTAAGAATCGGAACCTCACCTTCCTCAATCAGTTTAGGCGGTACCATTTCCATGATGTCGCCAATATAGTCAGAAGAAGTAACGGCTATCTTGTCTGCAATCAATTTTGCCATGGCGGGGTCCGGGTCCTCCACGGAGATGGAGAGAATACGCGTGTCCTGAGGATTATCAATGGTTACCTTTTCCACTAACTCTTTATATGTAAGGTTCAATTCCATATCTTCAATTACCTGATTGAGGACTCTTCTGCTTGTCACAATGATTTTATAGTCCTTTGTCAGCTGGCTTCCTATCTGCAAATCAGCCAGTGATGTCAATGTGGTTTCTTTTGAAAGAATATAAACCATTGCAGTGGATTTATACTGAGGAGTTAGTACAAATGCACTGAATGCACCTGCAGCACTGCCAAACAGTATAATGGTGCCCAATATAATCCATATCTTCCGCCGAAACTCCCCCAGCAGTTCCAAAAGGTCGATTTCAATTTCGTCGTCATCATAAGTCTTTTCCATGTGTCTTTCTGTTCTCCTGTTTTACTTTTTTATATTATCTTTTCCGTATCACATTCTTTGCATTTCCCCGCAACAGTCCATGCAATTTAAGACCATCCAAATGATTAACCAGCCATTGGAAACTCTCATCAATTTCCGGTTTTCTGTAATCCATTCGGTGCATGTCAGTTCCCAGACAATAAATCCTGCCCTGCATAATCTGTTTTCGGCACCATCGAACCTCTTTATCCAATATGCTGTTTCCCTTCAGGCTGCTGAAATTCATCTGCAGCCTGCAGTCGCACTGGAATAGTTCAGACATATTGGTATCTTCTCTCAGACATGCATAACGTTCTACATGTGCTATGATTGGAATATATCTGGCCATCGTCAGCTTCCTGACAGCCTGGTACATCTTCATGTAAGGTACCTGAGGGTCAAATTCCACCAGTACATACTGGCTCCCTTCCAGGGTAAGGGCTTTTCCATCCCTAAGATTCTCAACCAATCCATCGTGATAATATGTCTCCTGTCCCAGCCCAGTCCGAAAGTCAGGTGCAATCCTTCGTGCTTCTTCTTTCAGCTTTTCTGACAAATCGTATATGTCAGGGTTCAGGCCGCGTCTTGAATAATGCGGGGTCGCAATAATGTATCTGATTCCCTGGCGGTAAGACTCTTCCAGCATTCTCCTGCTCTCATCCCAATCCCTGGAACCATCGTCAATTCCAGGAAGAATATGGGCATGAATGTCAATAATTCCAGTCATATGAGTCCCCCGTTATATTTTCGATATAGATTTCGAAGATAAGGAAGCATATCCTCTGCCCATGCATATTCAGGCATATAACTCCCTGAAAAAAGAGTTATGTAATCCGAATTACCCTTGATAAATTCGTAGAAATCACAAATAAACAGTTCCGTATCAACGGCATAGCTTCCTCTCTTTTTAATCAGTATCTGTTCAATCCCATGTTCCATTAAGTTCATGCGAAGACGATAGTATACAACCCTTAAATTATTTTTTGCTGTACGTTCTTCTATATTTTCATACAGCAGATACGTCATCTGGGATAAGGATACGCTGCTTCCACGCTTTTCAACCATGATAGCAAGCATTTCTTTTGCCTTGCTGCTGGGAAAATACAACATTTTGCCATTCACATAGACATCGAATCCGTCGAATGTCTTTATAAATATATTTACATTTTCCGTATCTGCCATTAGCGTTATTTCTCCCGTTATTCCAGGCCGCATGCCACCATTCTTTGTAAGGATATACCACTCAATTGCTTTCAATATCGTTACAAAACCGTTTCAAAAGGTACTTTTTGGCAACTTTTGTAGTATTATGGAAATTTTAAATATAATTTATCCACTTAAAATGGGGATGAATCACAAAAATAACCTATTTAAACACATAATCAAAATTATGTGTTTGCAGCCGCTGCCGTAAAGAAGCTTGAATTTGTTTAAAATTGGATTTACAGTAAGAAGGTTAAACATCACATAATTCTGATTATGTGATTTCCCTATAGACAAGTCCTAATTTAGATAGTATTTTATTATGTTCTTTTCCGTTTGTCGGTATATATATCCTGGCGGTTTCTATCCTGGAATACTCCGGGACCTCTCCTAACTGCAATATTTCTATCTCTATTCGATAAAAAGTAAAACAGTGTTCCTTCATTTTCTTCCATACATAGAAATTTGGCATAATCCTCAATATTTTCCTGCATCAACATTTTCTCCATTTATTTATCTTCCCCCTAATATTTTTGCAGTCAGTCTTAACTGTCTGTGTTGAACTATCATATCATTGATCCTAAAGCCTGCCAATCTGAGGGGTTATGGTAATTTTTTACAAAAAAAGGAAGCGTTCATATGAGAACGCTTCACACAGTTAAGCATATGTACTATATAATTCTACGACTCCCCCTCCTCAAAATAATCCCTTATCAAATTCGACAAAGTAACCTCCGCCCAGCTATACTCCGGCATATACTCCCCGACGAAAAAGTTAGAGGCCCCCTGAACCTGGCGGACCATATCGTAGCTGTCGCAGACCACAGCCTCCTTATTAATGGCATAGGTTCCTCTGCCCTTCACCACAATCTTCTCAATCCCATATTTCTTCAATGTCTGCTTCAGTCTGTGCCACGCTAAATGGACAGCCTGTTTGGCTGCGGTTTCGTCCCGTTCTCCTTCATTTAAAATCTCAGCCAGGTGAGATAATGTTACTTCCTTTCCGCTCCAGTCCACAAGTATTGCGAGAAGTTCTTTGGCTTTGCTGCTGGAAAAGTATATCAGCTCACCTTGATAATACAAATCAAAACCACCAAAGGTTTTTACATATACCTTATCCGATGTTATATCAAACATGATTCATGCTCACCTATCATCCCGTATTCAAAGAGAATCTGCTTCTCTTTGTGTGCTCCTATTTGTATCCTCCTCAGCCATCAGGTCCTATTTATATGTTAACATAAATGTCATTGTAAGACCAGTTTTATATCCATGAAAATACAAATAATGCCCCTCCATATTTTACCTAAAATATGTATTTTTTCAACTGGTTTATTAAATTTGTGATTTTAATCTGCCTCCACAATGTTTGCAACCACCTGTGTTAAAAATAAGTGGTTAAAAAAAGAAAGGCTCCGCTTCCATTCCGCGGCGCCCTTCTTTTTCACTATGGTCCTTCGTTTCTTATCCTAAAATCCTGTATACCCAGGTGTCAGCCGCAGCTTCCTCAGGGCTGCCGCCTTTACCGCACCTGCATACCTCTTTTATTTTCCCACCACCTTGTACGTTTCCTCCACAATACGCTCCATGGCGTTGAGAATGTTTTCATACCCCGTGCATCTGCACAGGTGGCCGGATATCAGCTTGCGCAGCTCATCGCGGTTATACCGCTTTCCGGTACCTACGATCTCCACCGCTGTCATGATCAGTCCCGGCGTACAGAAACCGCACTGAACTGCCGCTTCCTCTATAAATGCCTTCTGGATAGTGCTCAGCTCGCCGTTTGGCCCCTTTAACCCTTCCACTGTCATGATGCTGCGGCCTTCCGCCCACAAGGTCAGGTAGATGCAGCTGTCTATGGCCTCTCCGTCCACCAGCACTGTGCAGGCGCCGCACTCCCCTACTTCGCAGCCCTTTTTCACACTGGTCAGTCCCAGGCGGTTCCGCAATGTCTCCAGAAGGGATTCTCTTGGGTCCACTGCCAACTCCACTTCTTTTCCATTAACAGTCATATGCACTATGTTAAGCATCCCACTCACCTCCTGCGTTGATTACGGCCTGCTTTACGGCACGCATGCCCAGCTCCTCCACCAGCTGCAGCCTGAACTCCCTGGAAGCCCTCCAGCTGGAACGCGGATTTACTTCCTCCAGAGCACCTTTTCCCACAGCCTGGGCCAGGGCCTCCCCTGTTTCCATTCCCTTTACAACCTCTTCTATCGTATGGCACCGGATCGGAGTGGGCGCAGCCACCCCGTATGCCAGGCGAAGGTCCTGTATGTGTTTCTTATCCTCTGTCAGCTTCACGCTTACAGCGCACCCCAAGGTGGCGATTTCCATGGCATTTCTCTTGCCGTATTTGATATATTGACCGCCGTAGCCCTGGTAGTTCTCTTTCTTTATCCGGATAGCCGTCAGCACTTCATCGTGATTCCTCACAGTCCTTCCCGGCCCGGTGTACCACTGGCTGATGGGCACCTCCCTGACGCCGTCAGGCCCCTTAAGGACCAGGACCGCGTCCAGGCAGCACAGGCTGCTGGCGCTGTCCGCGCTGGTCACGCCGTTGCACACATTGCCGCCTATGGTTCCGATGTTGCGCAGCTGGGGACCGCCTGCCATGTCCACCGCATCTCCCAGCATGGGAATATGCTTCTGAATGATGTCATTATTGGTAATATGGGAAAATGTGGTGGCCGGACCTATGACAATGGTTCCGTCCTCCTCCATTCTTATGCCCTCCAGCTCCTTAATCCCGTGAATGCTAACCAGGTAGCAGCCGGCCAGCTTTCCCTCCCTGATTTTAATCAGCACATCGCTGCCTCCGGAGATGACCACTGCCTCAGGGTCTTCCACTAGGGCGCGCACCGCATCTTCCACATCTGCTGCCTGATAAAATTTTCCGATATCATACATGCTGTTTCACCGCCCTTTCTATATTAATCCTGCTTCCTTGAAATGCTTCACCATCTTCTGTGGTTCCATAGGCAGACTGTCCACTGCAACGCCTGTGGCGTTAAGCACCGCGTTGCGCACAGCCGGGGCAACCGGAATAGCCGGCGGCTCCCCAAGCGCCTTATTTCCAAAGGGACCTGTGGGATCATCCAACTCCACAAAGAGTGCGTTCAAGTCCGGAGTATCCATGGCTGTGGGCAGCTTATAATCCAGCAAATTGTCGTTTAACGGTCTCCCCTTTGCGTCAAAGAGCAGCTCCTCGCTGAGTCCGTAGCCCAGTCCCATGCTCATGCCGCCGTGTACCTGGGCAGCAGCCAGCTTGGGGTTAATCAGTTTTCCGCTGTCATGTACATTGACGATATTGGTCACCTTCACCTTGCCCAAAGGCATATCCACCTCCACCTCCGCAAAGCAGGCACCGGTGGCAAATGTATTGGTCTTGCAATGGCTGGTGGCCTCTGCCGTAATATGTACGGAGCGGTCCAGGCTGTAAAATGCCGTGGTGGCCAGCTCCTCCATGGGCAGCAGCTGCGTTCCGGTCTCCTTATCCACAATGTGGTTATCCCTCACATCCAGGGTATCCTGGGGCTTCTCCAGCATATAAGCAGCGTAATCCAGTATCTTTTCCTTAAATATAGCGCCGGTTTTCTTCACTGCCATACCGCTGACATAGGTCTGCCTGGATGCATATGCGCCGGTATCAAAGGGGCTTACGTCCGTATCCTGGGTGGACAGCACATTTACCTTATCTTCCGTGATTCCGGTCACCTCTGCCGCCATCTGGGTAAACACGGTGTCGGCACCCTGGCCGATTTCCGTTGCCCCCATCTGCAGCTGCATGGAGCCGTCCTGGTTCAGTATCATGCGGCAGGACGCTGTTTCCAGAGATATGGGATATACGCCTGTCTTATAGCAGAAGATAGCCATACCGATTCCCTTTCGCACGGGTCCTGTCTGGTTTTCATATTCCCTGCGTTTTTCATCCCAGCGGATGAATTCCCGGCCCTTTTCCATACATTCCGCCAGGCCGTATGTATTGCATTTCACATGAGTGTGGGGGTCAACGTATCCCGGCCTCATGCAGTTCTTTTTCCTGAATTCCAACGGGTCCATGTGAAGGGCCAGGGCCAGGTCGTCTGCCATGCATTCCGCGGCAAACGCGGCCTGGGGAATTCCGTATCCCCTCATGGCGCCGCCTGTGGCCAGATTGGTGTACACAGTCCAGGCATCGGACTCCAGCACCTTCTCATCCTTGTAAATCTGCTTGAACTCATTGGAGGAGTTGGCTACGATGGCATGGGCATGGGACGCGTATCCGCCCTGGTTGGAATATGCCTCCAGCTTCCTGGCAACCAGCGTGCCGTCCTTTCTGGCCGCTGCCTTTACCTTGAACTCGATGGCATGGCGCACCCTGGTACATCCCAGAGTCTCTTCCCTGGATATCTCCATCCTGACCCCTCTTCCTCCCACCTGGGTGGTAAGGAAAGCATTTAAGGGCTCATAGAGTACATCCTGCTTGTTGCCGAATCCGCCGCCGATGTAGGGCTTTATCACACGGATACGGCCCATGGGCAGTCCCAGCGCCTGGCTGATGACACGGCGCACAATATGGGGGATCTGTGTGGATGTGGTGACGATGATTCTTCCCTTTTCCATATAGGCAAAGGAGATGGGCGTCTCTATGTGGCAGTGCTGCACGCTCTGGGTCCGGTAGTCCTTTTCTATCTCCACCAGTCCCTCCTCCTTCACTGCTTCCCCGTAAGTCCCTTCGCCCACCACAAAAGAAGAGTGGGCGATGACATTTCCAGGTTTTTCATCGTGAAGCCGGGATGCGCCCTCTGCCATGGCGTCCTCCACGGTCAGCAGGGGAGCATACTCCTCATACTCCACCTTCACAAGCCTGGCTGCCCTGGCTGCCGCTATATCGTCCTCCGCTATCACGGCTGCAATATCGTCTCCATAGACCCGCACCCTGGTATTGAGAAGTTTCCTGTCCGCAATATCCTGATGGGCCGTTTCCACGGACCATGGATGGCCGGGTGTGGGGAACTGGATGTCCGGCACATCGAAGCACGTAACAATCTTCACTACCCCCGGCACCTTCCGTGCTTCTTCCAAATCAAAGCTTTTTACCACGCCGTTGGCGATGGTGCTGCGTATTACCTTTGCCACCAGAAGACCCTGTGGCTCTAAATCGGCTGTATACCTGGCACTGCCTGTGACTTTGTCAAATGCGTCAACGCGGGTCATGTTTTTACCAATTCCCATGGTGTGCTCTACCTCCTTATCCTGAATGCGCAAACGCCTGTATTCCAGGCGTCTGCATTATATGCTGCTCGTTTTAAATTAATACATACTTAAGTACAAATAATATAGCCAATATATACATCAGAAGGCTGATTTTCTTCTCCTTCGCATGGCCGGTTGCAACGTTGATAACCACGTAGGAGATAACGCCCATTGCAATACCTTCGGAAATGCTGTACATGAAAGGCATGGCGATGATGGCGATGTAGCTTGGAATTGCCTCTGTAAAGTCGTTGAAATCAATCTTCAAAATTGAGCTGATCATCAGGAAACCTACGATAATCAGGGCCGGTGCCGTTGCAAAGGACGGGATGGCTAAGAAAATCGGTGACAGGAACAGGGACAGACCAAAGAATATAGCTGCCACTACGGATGTAAGTCCGGTTCTTCCGCCTTCTGCAACGCCGGAAGCGCTCTCAACGAATGTGGTTGTGGTGGAGGTACCGAATACAGCGCCAAGGGAGGTACCGATGGCATCAGACAGAAGGGCGCCTCTAATTTTAGGAAGCTTTCCGTCCTTATCCAGCATATCGGCCTTGGATGCCACGCCAATCAGTGTTCCCAGTGTATCGAA
>ENA-OWOC01000168-OWOC01000168.1-gut-metagenome-genome-assembly--contig:-NODE-168-length-26954-cov-6.653198_pt1 | contig 26954 bp, 19 predicted proteins | sample MGYA00248245_ERZ651791 | MGnify/ENA primary metagenome ERZ651791 (study PRJEB26908, sample SAMEA4031703) | gut metagenome | biome: gut; feature: normal infant; material: stool | place: China | collected 2015...
ACGCTCTTCCGATCTCCACCAACAACGAGAAGGAGGGCACCGCCATCGGCGATCCCACCGAGGTGGCCTTGGTGATGCTGGGCGAAAAGTTCGGCGTGGACGAGGAGAGCTACCGCGCCCAGCACCCCCGTCTGGGCGAGTTGGCCTTTGACTCCGACCGCAAGCTGATGAGCACCCTCCACGACATTGATGGGGTGCCTACCCTCTTCACCAAAGGAGCCATCGATGTGCTGCTGAACCGCTCCACCCACCTGCTCACCCGGGAGGGGAAGGTGGAGATGACCCCCCAGCGGAGGGAGGAGCTGGCCCGGGTGAACATGGAGCTGTCCATGGAGGGCCTGCGGGTGCTGGCTTTCGCCTATAAGGAGCTGGACGCCGTGCGCCCCCTCACCCTGGAGGATGAGAACGGCTTTACCTTCATTGGCCTCATCTCCATGATCGACCCGCCCCGGCCCGAGGCCGTCCAGGCCGTGGCCGACGCCAAGCGGGGCGGCATCCGCACCATCATGATTACCGGCGACCACAAAGATACCGCCGTAGCCATCGCAAAAGAACTCGGCATCATCGAGGATGCCAGCCAGGCCATCACCGGCGCTCAGTTAAATGAAATCAGCGACGAGCAGTTCAAGCAGGATATTGAGAAATATTCCGTGTACGCCCGCGTACAGCCTGAACACAAAGTCCGCATTGTAACTGCCTGGAAAGCCAAGGGTATGATTACCGCCATGACCGGAGACGGCGTAAACGACGCTCCTTCCATCAAGAGCGCTGATATCGGCGTAGGAATGGGTATCACCGGTACGGACGTAACCAAGAACGTGGCAGACATGGTTCTGGCAGATGATAACTTCGCAACCATTGTTTCCGCGGTAGAAGAAGGCCGCCGTATTTACGCCAATATCCGTAAGGCCATTCAGTTCCTCCTGGCCTCCAACCTGGCGGAAGTTCTGGCTATCTTCTTTGCCACCCTTATTGGATTTACCATCCTGGAGCCGGTACATCTGCTGTGGATCAACCTGATTACCGACTGCTTCCCGGCCTTGGCTCTGGGTATGGAGCAGAGCGAAGCCGATATCATGAAGCGTCCGCCCCGTAATCCGAAGGAAGGTATCTTTGCCGGCGGCATGGGATTTGACGTATTTTTCCAGGGCGCCATTGTTACCGTGCTGGTTATGATTTCCTACATCACCGGCCATGCCCTTGAAACCGGCGAATGGGTATTTACCAACAGCCACGACGGAACCACCATGGCGTTCCTGACCCTGTCCATGGTTGAGATCTTCCACTCCCTGAATATGAGAAGCCGCAGAGGCTCCATCTTCAGCCTGAAGACTCACAACAAGTTCCTCTACGGCGCTATGGTCGTATCCCTGGTTCTGACCACCGCCGTAATCGAGATTCCGTTCCTGGCAGCTGCATTCAACTTCACTCCTATTGATCTGGAGGAATATGCCATTGCTTTAGGATTGGCTGTGCTGATCATTCCGATTATGGAGATTGTGAAGTTGATTCAGAGAAAGCTGGGAGTTTAAAAATTTCCTCCCATCGCAAAAGCTGGCTGAGCAGTTTTACCTGCCGCAGCCAGCTTTTTTATTGTCCAACCATTTATTCTTCCTAAGCTTTGCTCTTTACAATTTCTCCAAAAGGCGCTCCATCTCCTGCGGGGGAATTTCCAGAGCCTCTGCTGCCTGCCGGGCCGTAAGGCGCAGATTGCGCATCAGGTTTCTTATGCCCTGAAGCTGCATGTTTTCCGTAACTTCCTTTGTAACTTCCCTCGTAGCTTTCTCTACCGCTTCCATCTTATAGTCCTCAATCGCTTTGCACACTTCCACTTCCTCCTCGTCTTGTTTCATCACCAGACCTGCGCTGACGCAGGCGTTTAACACATCGACTTCCCTGCGCCCCAGAACCAATCCCGGCTTTTCCCTGAAAAGCCAGCCCATCAGCTTCTTTTGATCGCTGGAATACTTGATAAATTCCAGCACATTTCCCAGAGAACTGTGAAACTTCTCAAACTCCTGGGCCTGGATTTCTGCTGGGGATACCAGATTAATCCGGTAATCCGGCATCCTGGAAAGCACCGCTTCATCCTCTGCCTCAACCATCTCCGCTAAACTCCTGGGGCCATCCCACTCTTCCGGTGAAAAGGAAAGAAACAGCGTAATCACCGGTAATAGTCTGTCCTCCTTATAAAATCCGGACAAGAACTCCCCGCTGCTGCGTACCTGCTCTTTCTTCTCTTTCCGGTGGCTGCTGCCCGTCTGTTCCACCTGTCTGGCATACTGCAGAGCATCGTAGAGCATCCCTTTTACCGGGGCAGCATAGTGGATGTGGGTCTGATTTTCAATGCCCAGCAAAAGATAGGCCCGCTTTCCATCCTCCATGGCTGCCAGACCTTTTAGCAGGTCCCGGTACTTCTGCACCGGCTCGCTCTTTTTATCCTCTCCGTAAGGCATCGCCAGCTCTTTTGGATCCAGCTCTCTTAGTCCCGCCGGATCAATCACCTGCTGCCCCTGATAAAGAAAAAAGTTAAACGCATCCGCAAAGATATCGCTTTGTCCCATATACGCCATGGTGGCTGTATCCGCTTTCCCCATTTGCCGCCTTCCTCCTTCATTTTACTTAATTTCAAATTCCATGTAAAGTGGTGTCTTGGCTGCTGAAATACAGCCAGGATGCCTGGATCTCCAGGCATAGATGAATCAATTAGCAGACAGAACCCTGCTGATGGGTTTATTTTATCAGAAACAATCGGTCTGTGCAAGGGGATGCCGCACTATTGACAGCGGAAAATTTTTCAGAAAAAAAGAGCCTGCGGAATATGCATGGCTCCTACTTTGGGCGTTTTGACAAATCAATCAGCTTTTTCATCGTCTCCTCTGCTTCTGGATGAGTTTTTCCAAATATCTCTTCGCTTCTCCTGTAAAGCTGTGCCGCTGTTGTCTCCTTCTGAACCAGCTCTTTCACCAGATTGGAGGTCTGCAGTCCCCCGATTAGCTCTGCCACATAGTGAATCTGCTCCTGGCTCAGCCCAGCGACGCTGACCGACGGAAAGGCTTCTTCCCCTAAAATCAGGTAGTCCGTTGTCACATGGAACATCCGCGCAATCCGAGCCAGAACCTCGTAGGAAGGTGTTCTGCTGTCATTCTCATAAGCTGCCAGTGTAGATTTTGAAATGTCCAGTCTCGCAGCTAATTCCCGTAAGCTATAATGCTGTGATTTCCTCAGATTTTTAATCTTTTCTCCCATTAATATCATACCTGTACACTCCTGGTCTTATATTAGTAAAAATTTTGTCCCGATTTGGTGTAAAATTTGTCCTCTTTTTGTAGATATTTTGTTATACTTGTAGTATACTGTCAGTACAAAATAAACAGGAGGTAACTGATTATGAAACACAATTTTGACGAAATCATCAACCGCAGCAAGACCTTCAACATCGCCGGTTTCCGGACAGGGGCTGCCATTATCCCCAATAAGCAGCTGCGTGACAACATTCAAATCATGATTGAAGACAACAAGAACTATGGGCGGACGATTTTCGGTATGCTCACCTTCATCACAGCTTATGAAAAATGCGAATACTATGCGGATGAGCTGATGGAGTACTTAGAGGGCAATAAGGACTATATCGTCGGTTTTCTCAAAGAACGGATTCCAAAAATCAAGCTGGCCCAGCCGGAAGCCACTTATCTGATGTGGCTGGACTGCCGGGAATTGGGCATGTCCCAGGAGGATCTGAAGAAGTTCTTCTTTGAGAAAGCCAAGCTGGGATTAAACGACGGCGCGACCTTTGGCCAGGAGGGCATTGGATTTATGCGGATGAACATTGCCTGCCCGAAGGCTACCTTGGAAGAAGCGCTCAACCGGCTGGAAGCCGCGGTAAACAGCTTAGGATAACGACATGGATGAGGGGGAATGTGACATGCAGGAGATATTACTGGTATTTTTTACGCTTCTGGCGGTGGTATGCGCCGTTATTGCTATTTTAAAGAAATTTAATTCCAGATTTGCCTTTATCGCTCTGGGACTCATTTTCATGCTGATCGCCACCTGGATCAAAGGCACCTCTGTCTTGGGCGAAGACACCACGGGCAGCCTGATTTTAGATGTGTTCGACGTTGTGCGGGTGAAATTAAAGGATACTGCCGGCGGCATCGGCGCAACGGTTATGATGGGAGGCGCCTATGTGCTCTTTATGAACCATATCAAAGCCTCCAACGTGCTGGCCAACGGCGCGGCGCGTCTTCTTAAAAACTTTAAGCTGCCCTATGTGCTGCTTTCCATCGTCTTTATCTTTGGCTCTGTCTTAAAGCTGTTTATCACCAGCCAGGTAGCCCTCGGCATGCTGCTGATGATTACCCTTTACCCGATTTTAATCCGCCTGGGAGTCAGCAAATTAAGCTGCGTCAGCGCCATCATCATGTGCGGTTTCCTGGATGAAGGGGTAAATGACAGCAGCGCCATCTTTACATCCGGCGTAATGGAAATGACGCCATTTGATTACTTTATCACCTACGAAGGCAGGGTTGGACTGATTACGGTCCTGGTTATGGCCGTTTTCCTTCCCCTCTATTTTAAAAAACGGGATCTGAAAGAATTTGGCGGGCTTGTGATTGACGACAGCTCCGCTGTAACGAAGGAAGCGGATAAGCGTCCTGGTATTTATGGAATTCTCCCCATTGTTCCATTGGCCCTGATCATTATTTTTAACTTTATCCCCTCGGTCAAAATGGACGTAATCACGGCAAATGTCATCGGTTTTACCGTTGCCTTCATCTTTGAACTGATCCGCAGACGCCACGAGGTATCGGCCGTCAGCAATATGATGACCGATGTTGGGCTGTTCATGGCCGATTATTTCAATAAAGTAGTCGCTATGATCATTTCCGCCTACATCTTCTCAGAAGGCGTGAAGCAGCTTGGCGGAATCAATATTGTAGCGGAGAAAATGGCGGAAATCCAGGGCGCCGGCCTTCTGGTTACCTTACTGCTCTGCGCCTTGATTTTCCTGACCGGAGTTCTGACCGGAAGCGGAAACGCGCCCTTCTACGCCTTTGGGCCTTTGGCGCCTCAGCTAGCCCAGATGCTGGGATTGACACCCCAGAGTATGGTGGTTCCCATGCACCTTGCCGGAAGCGTAGGAAGAACCCTATCCCCCTTCTGCGCCGCTGTCATCGCCATCCCGGCCCTTGCAGATCTTGAGATCAACGATGTCATCAAGCGCTCTATCGTCCCCACGATTGTCGCAACCATCGTGGTTTTGGCAGCGCCCCAGATTTTGTGGTAAAACCCAGCCTATTTTTACGATTGGAGGAATCAGATTATGAAGTTAAACGAAGTTCCAAAAGTCCACACGGGCTTATTTCCAACTCCTCTCTATAAGCTCGAAAATTTAAGCAGCCAGCTGAAATCCAATATCTTCATAAAACGGGATGACTTATCCGGTCTTGGTTTTGGCGGAAATAAGCTGAGAAAACTGGACTATCTGGTAAAGGAGGCAAAAGATAACGGCTACACCGCCCTTATGACCTTCGGCGGCGTCCAGACCAACCACGGGCGCCAGACTGCGGCCTGCGCCTGCAAATACGGCATGAAATCCATCATCATCGCAAACATGAAAACAGCGGCTCCCCCAGAAGTGCTCAGCGGCAATCTCCTGCTGGATAAAATCCTGAACTGTGATGTGATTTTTATGGACATGTCCAGCATTGACCAAAATTCTGCCGGGAAGCCGCCTCATGTCATCAAGCAGGAGACCGCGGCCCTGCGGAAGGCGGTGGCCAGGAAAGTAATTGAGATGTATGAAGCAAAGGGGGAAAAGGTGTATGAAATGCCTGCGGGAGGCAGCACCCCCCTGGGCGTGATGGGATATTTCACCGCTGTAAAAGAGATGATGGAGCAGCTAAAGGAAATGGACCAGAAAATTGATTACGTCGTCTGTGCTTCCGGATCCAACGGCACCTTCAGCGGGCTGTGGCTGGGTTCCCGATACTACAATGCGCCATGGGAGGTAATCGGCGCGACGGTCAGCCCCTACTCCAAGCAAAACAACGTCACCATGGCGGCTTTGATCAACGCGGCCAGCGAAAAGTTTGAGCTTGGAATCACGGCCGAGCCTGATGAACTGCGGATTCTAGGCGATTACTGGGGCGCAGGCTATGACGTTCCGGATGAAAAGACCTATCAGACCATTTACCGCCTGGCCAGAACGGAGGGACTGTTTGTAGACCCAACCTACACGGGAAAAGGCTTTACCGCTCTTTTAGATTTAGTAGAATCCGAGAAAATCCCTGCCGGCTCAAACGTCCTTTTCATCCACACCGGCGGTCTCCCCGCCCTGTGGAGCGAGCAGCACGCCGCCCAGTTCACGAAAGAGCTCTGGACTGGGAAAGAGCATACGGTCATCTCTATGGACGTCCGTGACTGCCTTTGATCCCCGGCTTTGATCCGATTGAATCAAACAGCAGCGGCCGGCCCTATTTCCAGTCGGCCGCTGCTTTAGCGAAACGTAAGGAGAGCTTAGATGGACAGCAGTGTTCTTTCAATTATTATTATACTCATCGCCATTCTATCCTTTGGGCTGGAAAAAATCCCGCTTCCAATCACTGCCATGCTGGCCGCCATCCTGATGGGGATATCCGGAATCATTCCCCTTTCTGACGTGTGCTCCGGCTTCGCTTCCAGCAATTTAATGATGGTAGCCGGTATGATTGTCATTGGGAACAGCATCTTTGAAACGGGCCTGGCAAGCTGGCTGGGCCTGCGGCTGACCAAAAGCTTTATCACCCGCAATGAGAGAGGTTTTCTTTTTGCCATTATGATCTTTTCCAGCGCGCTTTCCGCTTTCTTAAGCAACTCTGCGGTTGTCGCGGTATGCATCCCGATTGTCGGTTCCATTGTCCTTAAGGCCAACGGGCGGATTGTCAACAAACACATCATTATGGGGGTTGGTATGGCTGCCGCTATGGGCGGAGCCTGCACCTTAGTCGGCTCCACCGCTCAGCTGGCCGCCCAGCAGGTTCTAGTCAGCACTCCCGGCTGCCGTCCCATGGAATTTTTTGAGCTTGGAAAAGTGTGCGCTCCCCTCTGCATCATTTTAGCCATTTATTTTTCCACCATTGGCTATAACCTGCAGAAAAAATATTTTACCTTCCCGGACGTCAATGTATTGGCTCTTTCCTCCAGCCCCTCCCAGGAGCCGGAAGAGCAAACTCTTGAAAACGGCGGGCAGTTTCATTACCGAATGGTCATATCCGGCCTGGTTTTATGCTTCTGTGTCATTGGCTTTATCTCCGGCTTATGGGATGTTAGTACTATCGCCCTCACAGGAGCCGCCATTGTAATCGTTACCGGATGCATCAGTTTTCGAACAGCCATGGCCACTATGGACTGGAATACCATCATTCTTCTCGGCTTCGTCCAGGGCCTGGCAGAAGGACTGGATGCCAGCGGAGGCGGCCGCTTAATTGCTGATTTTATACTAGGGGTTTTCGGCGGAGAAAACGCCTCTCCCATCGTCCTTCTGATTGTTGGAATCCTTATATCCACTGTGCTGACAAATTTTATGTCAAATACAGCTGTACTGGCGATGATTACCCCGATTTTTATCAATATTGGATTCGCCGTAGGCATACATCCGGAAGTCTTTATTTTGGGATGTGTAATCGGCGGAAGCACAGCCCTGGCAACCCCCATTGGGACTCCCTGCGTCACCCAGACCTTGGTTGCTGGCTACCGATTCAAAGACTACGTATGGGTAGGCCTTCCGATAACTGTCATTCTGACCCTTGTAACCTGCCTGCTGTGTCCGGTTATGTATGGCTTTCATCCAATTTGACTGTATCACAGGTTGTCACAGGTGAAAATTGCTGCGAAAAATTTCGTCTTGACAGCCGGAGTTTTTCCCTCTATAATCACAACTGGCTGGGCAGTTTGCCACAGCCAGTTGCCGCATCTTGATGCCGCAGCTAAAAAAGGCAACGGTTCCGTTTTGGGCTGTTGCAAATAAAATGAGAATTGAAAGGTGGCTATCCGAAGAATGTACAACAAATGATCGAAATGAAACAGATTCACAGGGAATCATGGCGTTCTTCTTCAAGAGAAGGAGAAGCGTTTGTTCCCATGTCTCATTTCGTTCAGATGTTCTTCGGGCCGCCTCTTTTTTGGTTTGAGAGGCGTTTGGGTTGCATCCGGATTTTTCCGGCTGCGCCTTTGGCGTCTTTTTTCTTTGCCCCTTTCCCGAGCTCATCTGAACGGAGTTTTAAGTTCAGGGAGGGATTTACCATGTTGTTAAAGGCACAGAATATTAAAAAAGAATACGGAATCCAGGAAATTCTGGAGATTGACACGCTTCAGATTGAGGATTTTGACCGAATCGGACTTGTAGGAAAAAACGGCGCCGGCAAGTCCACTCTGATGTCCATTCTGGCAGGAGACCTTGAGCCCGATGAAGGGTATGTGAAACGGTTCTGCCCCATCGCCCGGATTCGCCAGTCCCAGGAGACAGAGGGCTCCGTCCAGGGCAGCTATATCAGCCGCCTTGGCCTGAAAGATTCCGCTCTAAAAAGCGGCGGGGAGAGAACCCGTCTGGCCATCGGGGCCGCCTTTTCCCAGAACGCTCCCCTGCTGATGGCTGATGAGCCCACCACCAATCTGGATCTGGAGGGCATCCTCCTGCTGGAAAAAATGATGGCCGGCTTTCGGGGAGCCATTCTCCTCATCTCCCACGACCGCGCTCTTTTAGACCGGATCTGCACCACCATCTGGGAGCTGGAGGACGGGAAGCTTAGGGTATTTGAAGGGAACTATTCCCAATGGACGGCGCAAAAAGAACGGGAGCGGAATTTTGAACAGTTTCAATACGACCAGTACCAAAAAGAGAAGAAGCGCCTGACCCAGAATATCCGGGATTTTCGGGAACAGAGCCGTCAAATGATTAAGCCGCCTAAACAGATGAGCAGCAGCGAATGGATGCTCTATAAAGGCGGCGCCGCCGTCCGCCAGGGACATGTTCAGGCACGTACCAGGGCCACCTTAAGCCGCTTGGAGCATCTGGAAAAGAAGGAAAGGCCCTCCCAGCTTCCGGAGGTTTCCATGAAACTGCCGGACACCAAAAAAATCCGCGCCCGGTACGCAGTTTCCATCAGGGGGCTGACTGCCGGATACGACGGCCACAAGGTGATTGAGTATTTGGATTTCTTCCTTCCCTCCGGTACCCGGACCCTGATTACCGGTCCCAACGGCTCCGGAAAATCCACGCTGATCCGGGCCATCATAGAAAGTGAGCCGGGAGTTTCCATCACCTCCGAGGCCTCCATCGCCTATCTGTCCCAAGAGCAGGACAATCTGGATTCCCAAAAGACTGTCCTGGCTAACGTCACAGCCGACGCAGCTTTTCCGGAACACATCTGCCGGGCAGTTCTGGCCAATCTGTGCATGAGCCCCACGGATTTAAAAAAGCCCGTCTCCGTTTTGTCCGGAGGAGAGCGCGTAAAGACTGCCTTGGCAAAGGTGCTGGTATCCGGATGCAATTTTCTCATTCTGGACGAGCCTACCAACCATATTGACGTCTATACCATGACCGGACTGGAACATCTGCTGTCAAGTTACGACGGAACGCTGCTGGCCGTCAGCCATGATCGGGCCTTTATCGAGAATGTAGCGGACCAAGTGTATGTGATGCGAGAGGGATGCCTTACACTGCAAGGCTGAAAAATTTAATTTTGAATTTCATTTTTGAATGTCCGGGCTCTTGCCAGAAGAAGATTCCCTGTGTTATTCTTAATCTATATACAAAACAGCTCCTGGGGTAAGTTCTTCTGGGAGAGCTGCGGCTTTCATTTACATGTTTCATTCATTGATTCTTTGAGAGGTTCTTTTGTCTTTTATCATCTCTTTCCGGCATTTCCGCCTGTTCGGCACTGAATCCAGATTAAGCTTCAATAAAAACCAAAACGAGCAGACGCGGCCGCCCTCAGGCTTCCCAGCTGTGTCGGGACATTCTGAAGCTTTATGACAATCAGCTTCTGATTCTGATGCTGGGAATCGAAAACCAGACACACATTATCAGCCTTATGCCCCTCCGGCAGCTGCTCTATGACGCCCTGCGCTACCAGAAGCAGAGGGAGGATATCGCCCGGGTCCATCGAAAGCAGAAAGATTTAAAAGATGAGGAATTTATCAGCGGCTTCTCCCGGGAAGACCGGCTGGTCCCTATTCTCAATCTCGTGGTTTATTGGGGGACAAAGCCATGGGACGGCCCTTTAAGACTGCACGAAATCCTTGACATTAAAAACGATTTGGTGGAATATAGAGATAAGATTAACGACTACCGCATCAATCTTCTGGATGTAGGACGGATGGAGAATCTGGAGGATTACCACGGAGAGTTAAAGGCGCTTCTGGGGTTCGTAAAATATCAGGCAGATCAGCAGGCCCTGGGACGGTTCGTAGCTCAGAATGAAGCTCTCTTCTCCCATGTAAGCCAGGAAACAACACAGGCCATGGCTGTCCTGGGAAACACCCGCAATCTGGAATCTTATATCCAATACGAACAAAACAAGGAGGATATGCTTATGTACGGAGATGTCAACGAAGCCATTCAGGGAATGATGAATGACAAGTGGAAAGAGGGACGGCGGCAGAAAACTCACCAAGTCGCCCGCAACATGTACACCCGCGGCTTCTCCGCCCAGGATGCCGCCGGCCTCCTGGATGAACCGGTGGAACGGGTGGAGGCATGGTATCAGAAATGGGACCAGGAGGGGTAAAACGTTTCCACCGCATACAGGATTGCCCGGATGGTTCTTCCATCCGGGCAATCCGATTCTCTGATCCTTCCCCAAACCAGTTCTTTTTTCATTTTCCTAGTTCGTCCTGGGCACTCTCCGCTTGGCATTCCAGGAGCCGTACTCCTTCTTCTTTTTTTCTGTTTTCGTCTCCTCATTCCTCTGGACGGAGGCACCCGGGGCGGTACTTTCATAGGCCCTGGCATTCATAATCAGCATCTGAAGCCGGTTTTCAATATTGGCAAAGCTGACGTCCGGGTCATAATCCAGGGAGAGAATCTGGGCGTCCGGGTACAGTTCCTTCAGCCGCTTGGTCACGCCCCGTCCCACAATATGGTTGGGCAGACAGCCAAATGGCTGGAGAATCACAAAGGAGCGGCAGCCTTCCTTGGCGTAATGGATAATCTCCGCTGGGATTAGGACCCCCTCGCCGGTGTCAAAGGTATGCTGGATTATGGGGTCGCTGCCCTTTACCAGCTCAGGCAGGCGGGTAGGCGGGGTATACAGCGGGTGAGCCGCCGCAATCCGGTCCGCCGCGTCATGGGCGAACTCGAAAATCTGGTCCGCAATCCAATACCATCCCTTCTCCTTTAAAGGCTGATTTAAATGGTACTCCCGATTCTGCGTATCCTTGGTAAAATAGGTCTTCCGGATTACATCCGTCATGTGGGCCTCAATAATCTCGAAACCGTTCTTCTCCAGGTAACCCTCGATGTCGTGGTTTGCCCCCGGATGGAAATTCAGCAGATATTCTCCCACAATCAATACCTGGGGGCGCTTCCTGCTACGGTCATAGGGAACCTGCTTCAAATATTCAATCGCCTTGGCAAAGCCCTTCTTGGCCCCCGGAATCCCGCGGCTCTCCAGACCCTGGCACAGAACGTCCATCCCCTTCTCAAAAGCCTGATCGGCGCTGCCCTTCTCAAGCTCGTAGGGCCGGATTTTCCTCAGAAGCCCTTCCAGGGCGTCAATCATAGGCAGGGCAAAGGCAATCCGCATGGCGGTTATCAGGTTCATCTGGAAGCCCGGATGAATCTGGTGCGGATCCTGATCATCGTTGGTCAAAATGGGGACGTTGGCAAAGCCCGCATCATCCAGGGCTTTGCGCAGCAGCTTGCTGTAATGGGTCAGGCGGCAGTCTCCCATATATTTTCCCATTCCGATGGCCACATGATCCAAATCGTAGCAACCGCTCTTTAAGGCGGACAGCGCCTCGCCGATGACCATCTGGGCCGGGAAGCAGATATCATTATGTACATACTGTTTTCCGTAGCGGATCGCTTCCTCCCGTCCCAGCTCCAGGGACTCGGTCTTAAGTCCCTGTCCCGCGAAGGCGGCAGCCATAATCCGGCTGAAGGCATGGGAGGTATTGGGAATCAGGACCACCCGTTTTTTCCGGTCCGCAGCCTCAAATTTCACCGGATAGGGCTCCGGCAGGGGACGGACCTGAAGCTCCTCCTCCCCGCTTCTGCGGATTGCCAAAGTCTCCAGGAAGGAGCGCACCCGAATCCGCAGCGGTCCCTGGATATCGCTCTCGTCCAGCTTCAGCACCAGAGGCGTTTTCCCTGAAATCTCCTTCATCAGCCGGATAATCTCGTCAGACAGGTAGGCGTCGTGGCCGCAGCCAAAGCTGACAATCTGCACATATTCCAGTTCCTCTCTGCTGGCCGCCATAATAGCGGAGGAGAGCATCCGGGCATGGTAGTTGTTTACAATCTCCACCGAACTTTTGCTTAAATCCACCTCTTCCAGGCCGGGCAGGGAATCCACCGTCAGGACAGGAATACCCTGGGAGGTAAACAGATCCGGCAGATTGTGGTTTACCAGGGAATCGTTCTGATACGGCCTGGAAGCCAGCACCACGGCGAACTTTCCCTCACTGCGGACCCGATCCAAGATTTCCTGGGCCGCTTTCTTTAAGTTTCCCTTAAACTGGGCCATAGCCTCATCGGCAGCCCCTATGGCCGTTTCCACCTGGTCCCTTTCAATGCCAAACTCCTCCTTCATATAGGAAACCAGCTGGCGGTCCCGGTCTTTTTTGCTGTACCAGTGGAACAGGGGCGCGTCGTAGGCGATATTCCACTGTTTCTGGGGCGAATCGGAATTTTGCACCACAAAGGGATAGCCTTTCACCACCGCGCACATGGAGTTGCTGGAGGCCACCGTATTTTCCGAGGGCGTCGTGGTGATCGAGGGCATGAAAATGCGGCCTACCTTGTGAGACGCCAGATTTCTCAGATGCCCGTGTACCAGCTTCGCAGGAAAACATACCGTATCCGAGGTCACCGCCGCCAGTCCGTTTTCATACATCTGCCTGGTGGTCGGGTCGGAAAGACGCACCTGGAATCCCAGGCTGCGCCAGAAGGTGGTCCAGAACGGAGCCAGTTCCCAGAAGGATAATACCCTTGGCAGGCCAATCACCGTATCCCGGTTCTGGGCAGGCTGGGCGATGGGGTAATCCTGGAACAAAAGCTTCTCCCGATAAGCGAAGAGATTCTCCGTCTCCCGCAGCTTCTTTCCCTGTTCCTTTACCTGCGCAATGACCGCCTGGTCTTTGGGGTCCCCTACAACCTCTCCCCGCTCGCAGCGGTTATTGGTCACCCAGTTCTTCCCATTGGGGAAGGAGAGAATGGTGCGTTTGCAGTGGTTGACGCAGAAGGGGCAGGGAGAATCCTCTTTCTGGGTATAGGTAAAATGTTCCATGGCATCCAGACCGATAAAGGTCCGCGCTTCCTGCCCCTCTTTCGCCAGCTGCTTCTGACGGTTCTCCTTGGCCAGAAGGGCCACGCCGATGGCTCCCATCATTCCCGCATAGGGGGGACGGACCACCTCCCGGCCCAGGTACTGCTCCAGCGCCCGCAAAACGGCGTCGTTTTGGAAAGTTCCGCCCTGAACGACGATTTTATCTCCTAAGGAATCCAGGTTGGATACCCGGATTACCTTGGTAAATACATTTTCGATGATGGAACGGCACAGTCCCGCCATAATATCCGCCGGCTGTTTGCCGTTTCTCTGAGCGGTGACAATGCTGCTGTTCATAAACACGGTGCAGCGGCTTCCCAGGCGGGCCGGGCTGTCCGAGGAAAATGCCTTCCGGGCAATCTCGTCAACGGGAATATTCAGGGATGCGGCGAAGTTTTCCAGGAAAGAGCCGCAGCCGGAGGAGCATGCCTCGTTGACCACAATATTGGTAATGACCCCGTGATCCAGCCAGACAGCCTTCATATCCTGGCCGCCGATATCCAGCAAAAAGGTAATATCCGGCACATACTGAGAAGCCGCCCGGGCGTGGGCCACCGTTTCCACCGTGTGGTACTCCGCGGAAAACGCTTTTTCAAACAGCAGCTCCCCGTATCCTGTGGTGCCCGCCGCCAGGATTTCCAGTTGGGTTCCCTTTTCTCTCCAGCGGTCCCGAAGGGCCAGAAGGGCTTTTCTGGCTACCTCTAGGGGCTCTCCCCCGTTGGATGCGTAGAAAGAATCCAGAATATGCTCCTCCTCGTCCATCAATACGAATTTGGTCGTGGTGCTGCCGGAATCGATACCAAGGTAGGCCCGGATGGTTCCTGTCGTCTCCGGCTCCCACACGTTTCTCTCATGGCTGTGGCGCTTTTCAAATTCCTCCCGCTCCTCAGAAGAACGAAAGAAGGGGGGAGCAGACTCTGCCTCCTCTCCCTGAAGTCCGCCTTTGGCCTCAGCCAGGGAAGCGGAAAGCTCCTCCAGCTTTACCGGAGCGGCGGATTCAAACAGCTCATTTAAAGACAGGGCCGCCCCGTAAGCCACCATTGTCTCCGGGTGATCCGGAATCAAAATATCCTCTTTCTCCAGCTGCAGCCGCTCCGCGAATACCTGGATCAGCTTTGGTTCAAAGGTCATGGGGCCGCCCTCAAAAATCACCGGGCCCCTGATGGTCAGTCCCTGGGCCAGACCGCCGATGGTCTGCTTGGCCACCGCATGGAACGCGGACAGGGCCAGATTGCTCTTGGACACTCCCTGGTTTAAAAGCGGCTGGATATCCGTCTTGGCGTAAACGCCGCAGCGTCCGGAAATATCGTACACCGTCTCCCCCTGGCTTGCCAGCTCATTCAGCTCGTTGGAGGGTACTCGGAGAATGGAGGCCACCTCATCCAGAAAAGCTCCGGTTCCGCCGGCGCAGCTGCCGTTCATCCGCATATCGGAAACACTTAAAGTTCCGGTAGCCTTATCCCGCCTAAAAAATAGCACCTTGGCGTCCTGTCCCCCCAGCTCGATAGCTGTAGATACATTCCGGAACTTTTTTCGGATGGCAATGGAGTTGGCCACTACCTCCTGAACATAGGGAACCCCCAACTGGTCTGCCAGAGTCTTGGATCCGGAACCGGTCAGCGCCAGGCAGAGTTCATCCTCCCCAAACCGCTGTTTTAGCTCCTCAAGACAGCGTTCCACGCTTTCCACCTGTCTGGCCCCGTGGCGGGCATAATTGGAATATAAAATTTCGTCTGAAACAGGATTCATCACCACTACCTTCGTCGTAGTTGAACCAATGTCAATCCCTACATGAAGTTTTCTTCTGTCCACTTCTGTATCCTCCGAATCTATACAAATCCGTAACTGTTCCGGACGGCATATACCCCAAGGGCACCCAGTCTGCTTTCCCGCCGTCCCAAACGGTTACCTTCATTCCATATTTTGCTGCATACGTGAAAGAAATTCCAGCAGCTGCCGGATCTCCTCCTGTTCAAAACCGGTAAGCAGCTTATTTTCAATTTCCATAATACGACGATGATTTTCCTGGCAGATAGCCAGACCCTTGGGCGTTAAAGTAATCTTCTTCGCCCGCTTATTCTGAGGAAGGGGCTCCCTTAAAATCAGGCCCTTTCGCTCCATAGCCTTTAAAATCTCCGTGGCGGTGGATCCCCGGACATTGAACTGTGTTTCCAGGTCCTTTTGAAACACATCCTGTCCCTTCCTCTGAACAATGTATACTAAAAACCACTCCTGGGTGCTGGTGGGATGATTTTTAGGGTCTTCCATCTCCGCCCGGTTGTTGTAAATGTGCCGCCGAAGCATATTCACCGTGCTCAGCAGCTCCCCTCCCACCATATCGTTTGTTTCACATTTTTCCATGATTGCCCTCGTTTTCCCGCCGTCCTGAACTATTGCGTTAAATAATTAGGATTTGAACTATAGAATAGGATAAATGGGAAGTCGAAATTTGTCAACTGGTTTTTCTCTCATTTATACAGCTTCCATTACAACGGCAATGGGGCCGGGAACAGATTAAACTGTTCCCGGCCCGCTGCCAGTTTATGGGAAAATTGCTCCCTTAATTGTTAAATTTATTTTTCAGTCTTTTTCCCGTTTCCGGAAAGCTCCAGAATCTCCTCAAATACGTCCAGCAGTTTCTCCCTCCGTCCGGGAGGAAGCTGACGCAGCCCGGCAGCCAGACGCTCAATCCGGTCCTCCCCTGCCGGGGCCTGCCCTTCCATAATCCAGGAAGCCGGCACCTCCAGGGCCCGGGCAATCTCACGCAAAGTAAACACGGATACCATGCTCTCCCCTCGCTCCAGCCGGGTGATGCAGGATGCGGAAATGGACACCATGCCGGCTAAATCCGCTTGTTTCAGTCCACGGTCCTCTCTGATTTTCCGGACTCTCTCTCCCAGCGCAGGGTCGCCCTTGCTCTTTTGCTGCTTTTTCTCCATAATATTTGCCACCTCATGCATATCTCCAGTTTAACAATGGGGAAAAAGATTGTATAATGATTAATATGCACTTTATATTGACTAGTATGCACATCCAGATGGCAGTATCCCACTGGACTGAATATTTTTACGCCGTCCGTACGACGGCAGAATGGAGATATTTATGGAACAGCAAAGATTTGATGTGGAAACCAAGCGGGTGCTTCTGGCCGGTCTTCAGCAAAGCGGATATTCCCTGGAAAAGGCCATACCGGAGATTTTAGGAGAGCTGACGCAACTGGGACGCAGCTCTTCATCCCAGGAACTGTATGCCAAAACCGCGGCCCAGTTCATCCTGGCCTACCTGGAATTGGGGTTCAGTTACCTGCGGCATCGGGAGCTTTTCGACCCTATTTTAGAATGGGCCGGTCTGGATGGTCTGTCCGCCTCCGCCCTTTGGCGCTGTAATCCTTTCGTCCCGCTAAAGAAAAATCCCGTCCGATCCATGTTCCGCAAATGGCCCGCCTCCCCTCACAACTCTCACACCATCATTCAGGCGGTGGAGGATGTGATCCGGCGGGTAACCTCGGGGGATGTAGGCTGCTATCAGTATTACACGGCCAGAAAGGACGGAACCTTTACTTCCCTTTATCAGCTGAATGTATATAAAGATTACGCCATTTTCCACGACGTTATGAAAAACCGCTACTACACCCTGTCCGTTAAGCCGTCTCCTGGTCCCTTGGATCTTCCCTCCTTTTAACAAGAGCAGAAAAGCCGGCAGAATTACTCTGCCAGCTCTCCTAGCTTTGCCGTCAGCTCCTCAGCCATCTCCATCATGGCCCGGCTGTCCTTATTTTTTCGTCTGGTATCCTGGTACAGCAGCACCGGTTCTTCCCCTCCGGTCATCTTCAGCTGCCCTTTATATTCCGCAAGGAGCTGCGGGAACTGTTCCGCCTTCAGCTTTGCCCTGCCATACAGCGTCAGGCGCACCTCCTGGCGGTTGATCAGAACCTCCGTCGCATACGCCCGGTGAGCCTGCCCCTTCAAAACAGCAATGCGCAGCAGATTGTCCACGCTGACTGGGATCTCACCAAAGCGGTCCATCAGCTCATCCTGCATATCCATGGATTCCTCCTGGGTTTCGATGGCGGAAATCCGTTTATAAATATCCAGCTTCTGATATTCATTCTTAATATAGTAAGATGGAATGTAAGCGCTGATATCGCATTCCACCGTGGTCTCAAAGGAATCCTCCTGGCTCTCAGTGCCTTTCAGCGCCTTCACCGCCTGATTGAGCATTTTGCAGTACAAATCGTATCCCACGGCTTCCATATGTCCATGCTGTTCCGCTCCCAGCACATTGCCCGCCCCGCGGATTTCCAGATCCCGCATAGCGATCTTGATGCCGCTTCCCAGTTCCGTAAATTCCCGAATCGCCTGAAGGCGTTTCTCTGCTTCCTCTTTAAGAATCTTATCCCTCTTGTACATCAGAAACGCATATGAAGTACGGCTGGAACGTCCCACACGCCCCCTCAGCTGATACAGCTGGGACAAGCCCATGCGGTCCGCATCCTGGATAATCAGTGTGTTGGCGTTGGGAATGTCCAATCCCGTCTCGATGATCGTGGTAGATACCAGCACATCAATATCTCCGTTGATAAAGTCCGCCATAATCCGCTCCAGTTCATGTTCCCTCATCTGCCCGTGAGCGTAAGTAACTACGGCTTCCGGGGCCAGTCCCGCAATTCGGTTTGCCACCTCTTCGATGTCCGTAACCCGGTTATACACATAGTACACCTGTCCTCCTCTGGCCAGCTCCCTTCCGATAGCTTCCCGGATCATTTCTTCATTATATTCCATCACATAAGTCTGAATGGGCATACGGTCCACCGGCGGCTCCTCCAGAACACTCATGTCCCGGATTCCGGCCAGGCTCATATGAAGGGTCCGGGGAATGGGCGTTGCCGTCAGGGTTAATACATCCACGTTTTCCTTCAGTTTTTTGATTTTTTCCTTATGAGTGACGCCGAATCGCTGTTCCTCATCGATAATCAGCAGTCCCAGATTCTTAAACTCCAAATCCTTGGACAGGACCCGGTGAGTTCCGATGACAATATCCACCATGCCCTTTCGCAGGCCCTCCAGCGTCCGTTTCTGTTGGGCCGGGGTACGGAAGCGGCTGAGCATATCCACCCGCACCGGAAAATCCTTCATCCGCTGGACAAACGTATTGTAATGCTGCTGAGCTAAAATGGTCGTGGGTACCAAATACACTACCTGCTTGCTGTCCTGCACTGCCTTAAAGGCCGCCCGGAGAGCCACCTCCGTTTTGCCGTAACCCACATCCCCGCAGATCAGCCGGTCCATAATCTTTTTGCTCTCCATGTCGGACTTTACGGCCTCAATGGCATCCAGCTGATCCTCTGTCTCCTCATAGGGGAACAGCTCCTCAAACTCCTTCTGCCACACGGTATCCGGCCCGTACTGGAAACCATTTTTCTCCTGCCTGGCGGCATAAAGCTTTACCAGATCTTTGGCAATCTCCTGGACCGCCCCCTTTACCCGGTTCTTGGTCTTAGCCCACTCGCCGCCACCAAGCTTATTCAGCTTTGGCTTTCTGCCATCCGCCCCGGAATACTTCTGGATACTCTCCAGCCGGGTCGCCGGAAGATAAAGGTTTCCCCCGTCCCCATACTCGATTTTAATGTAGTCCTTCGTGACCTTATCCCGCTCTACCTTCTCAATTCCCCGGTAGATGCCCAGTCCATGCTCCTCATGAACCACATAATCGCCTACGGACAGCTCGGAAAAGCTGCGAATTCCCTGCCCCTCATAGTTGGTCTTTTTCCGCTTCCGCTTCTTCTTCTCTACTCCGAACATGTCGCCTTCGGTAATAAAAACGAACTTAATTAACGGGTACTCAAAACCCCGGTGAAGGTTTCCATGAATCACCAAAATCTGTCCCGGAAGCACATCGGGGATCTCACCTTTTTCCTGATCCGGGCAAAAAGCCCTCAGTTCGTATTCCCGAAGGTCACTGGCCAGACGGCTGGCCCTGGTTCTGGAAGCCGAGAGCAGTATTACCCTCCAGCCCTCCTTTTTCCAGCGTGTCAAATCCTTAATCAGCATCTCAAAACTATTCTGATAGGAGCTGACATTTTTCACTGTAAAGCCAAACTTATGGCTGACCTTCATTCCGGGCAGCTTTTGATCCAGGCCCGTCAGCATAACCGCAGTACTTCGCTGAATGCCGGCCATCACCTGCGCCGCCGGGTAGAGAAGCTCTGTCTGTCCCGGAAGGATATAGCCGTTTTCCAGACGGTGGGACATGCTTTCTCTAAATTCCAGTTCTACCGTCTCGCTTTTCTCCTTCAGGCGCAGAGGCTCATCCAGGTAAATAAGACTGGCCTCTTCCGGGAAATAATCCAAAAAGGACACGGTTTCTCTGCAGAAATACCGGACATAGCCATCCAGACCGCCCAAACGCCAGCCTTCCCGAACACCTTCCACAAATTCCTTTACAGTCTCACAAATACGATGAGCCGCCTCGCTCTTGTGCTGATCTCTCAGCGCTTTCTCGTAGGTTTTCTCCTCCTCCTCGATAGCTCTTAATCCCTCTTCCAGTCGTTCCCTTTCCAGAACCACCTCCGCAGCCGGATACAATGTAACTTCCGTCAGCTCCTCCACTGACCTCTGGCTCTCCACATCAAAGCTGCGGATCGAGTCCACCTCGTCGTCCCAAAGTTCGATACGCACCGGCGTTTCCTCGGTCAGAGGGAAAATGTCCACAATACCGCCCCGGATGGAAAACTGTCCTCTCCCGTCCACCTGCGCCATTCGCTCATAGCCCATAGCCGCAAGCTGGTTTTTCAGTTTCTCCAGGTCCAGAGTCTGCCCTCCCCGGATGACAATTGTCTGTCCTTTCAGTTCCTCCAATGGCAGCAGGTGATCCATCAAGCCGTCCACTGTAGTCACGATCACCCCGCCCGGCTCTGTGATCAGACGCTTCAGCACCTCGATCCTCTGCCTGGTCAGCAGATTTCCGTGAATATCCGCACTAAAAAAGAGAAGATCCCTGGCAGGATACAGCCAGACCTTATCCGTAAAGTTCCGAAAGTCCTCGTAAATCTCCTTTGCCCGGGAATCATCGTATGTCACCACCAAACGCCAGCAAAGAGCGCCTCCTCTCTCTTTGCCCACGTCCATCCCCAGTTCATGCATCAGATGGACCTTCTGGGAGTCCAAAGTTCCTGTAACCTGAACCGGTCCCTGACCTTTCCTCACTGCCTCCCGCAAATTTTCATATTCCTGCAGCTCTAACAGCGGATTCTGCATCGCCTACTTCTCCTCTCCGGTCTTATGACCGTTAAACCGATTCATGGCCCGGTCCGCCCCTTCCGTAATCAGAGCTTCTACTGCCTCTGCCGCCTCCTGAAAGGCATCCTTCATTTTCTCCTGATCCTCTTTTGAAAAGCGGCTCAGCACATAATCCGCCAAGTCCATTTTAGGCGGCTTAGCCCCAACTCCCACCTTCACTCTCGGAAATTCCTGGGTACCCAGGTGGGCAATGATATTTTTAATTCCATTGTGTCCCCCTGCGCTTCCCTTTGTGCGGATCCGAAGCTGGCCTACATCCAGGCTTACGTCATCGTACACTACAATTATATGATCCGGCTGGATTTTATAGAAATCCGCCGCAGCCCGGACGCTCTCCCCGCTTAAGTTCATGTAGGTCTGAGGCTTTAAGAGAATCACCTTCTGTCCGCCGATTACTCCCTTCCCATAATAGCCCCGGAACTTCTTCTCGTCTACCGATACGAAAAGGCGCTCCGCCAGCTGGTCAATCACTTCAAAGCCCACGTTGTGCCGCGTCCCCTCATACTGCCGGTCCGGATTTCCAAGTCCTGCAATCAGATACATCACTTTTTCCTGCTCATCCTTTCTTAATCTGCTTTTAATTCGTTCCAATATGGATTTCATAACCGTTTCCCCTATATTCAGACACGCCGGAAAGCGTTAGATACGCCTCCGCCGGTATCTAACGCTTTCTTTGCGATTTCTTCTGTTGTTTGATTGTAGCAAAAGCAGTGTTGATTGTAAAGGGCATCTTCCCCTGAAACTACAGGCTCAGTGCTAATTTCGTCGCCTCGTAAATTCCTTTCTTGGCGTCTGCCGCTTCCAGGGCGTCTCCGATCAGGTGAATTCTGGGATCCTTCAGCGTTTCCTCGTCAAAAACTCTCTCAGGCCTGGACCCCAAAGCCACCACAACAGAGTTAAATGTCCCAAGGCGTTCCACCGCCCCGTCCTTTTCACAGCTGATACCGTCCTCATGGATGCAGGTTATCTTCCTTCCCATCAGCAGAGTCACGTGAAGCTCCTTAAGATGGCTCAAAAGATTTTCTCTGGGGCGGGCCGGAGCCTGGGGCGCCGGCTGTTTCAGCAGATCCACTACCGTCACCTGATTTCCAAAGCCTGCCAGCACCTGGGCTGTCTCCAGTCCCACCAGCCCGGCTCCCAGCACCACAATGGACTGATTCTGCAAAAGCGTCCGAAACCGCAGAATATCATTGGCCAGATACACGTGATCCTGTTCGATGCCAGGAATATTGGGAACCAGAGGACTGGCTCCGCTGGCCAGAATGATTTCATCAAACTTCCCCTGATCCAGCAAAGAGCGGTCCGCTCTGGTATGATAGCAGATCCTTACATGGTACTTGCGGCAGAAAGCCAGATAAGTAACAATGGTCTTGGACAGCTCCTGCTTCATAGGAGGCACTGCCGCAAGACGGTACTGCCCTCCCGCCATATTCTCCTTTTCATATACCGTTACATCATGTCCTCTTTTTCCCAGAATCCATGCGGCCTGCAGTCCGGCAGGTCCGGCGCCCACTACAGCAATGCGCTTCTTCTGCTTTGCCTCCTGAATCTCCCAGACTTTCTCCTTCCCGCTGAAGGGATTAATCATACATGAGATTCCGAAACCCTCCTCAAAAGATGCGGGGTAAAGGCACCGCTGCATACATCCGGTGCAGGTAAGAATTTCATCCAGCCTTCCCTCCCGGATTTTCTCCGGAAGATGAGGATCACAGACCGACTCCCTTCCCAGGGCCGCAAAATCCAGATCTCCTGATTCCAGAGCACTTGCAATCAGCGCCGGATCGTTGAGCCGGCCAACGCCGATGACCGGGATGGAGACCACCTCTTTTACCCTCCGGACATATTTCAAGTTGAACCCGCTTTCGGAAAAATAGGAGTGGATGGCAATGCCGTGGGATACATGGACGGCATCGGCTCCCGCCTCCTCAAAGAGCCGGCACTGGGCCGCCGCCGCCTCGATGGTGTTTCCTCCCTTGTATCCCTCATCTCCGCTGGTTCTGACGCTTACCGGGAAGTCCTGGCCACAGACGGCTTTGACTCCCCGGATGATTTCACAGACGATCCGCGCCCGGTTGGTAATGCTGCCTCCATAACAGTCCGTACGCTTGTTAACTCCAGCTGATAAGAACTGGGCCAGCAGATATCCATGGGCCCCATGAATTTCCACCCCGTCAAAGCCGCTTTTTTGAGCCCGCAAAGCTGCGTCCACAAATTTTTGAACCACACCGGGGATCTCTTCGGTGCCAAGCTGATGGACCGGAATCATGTTGGAGGCGTCCGGAATGGCGCTGGCCCCTACAGCCGGAAGGCTGGTAGAGCCTTTGCCCTGCATTCTTCCCCCATGATGCAGCTGGGCAAATATCTTTCCCCCGTTTTGGTGGATCCTCTCCGTCAGCCTGGAAAGAGAGGGAATAAACCGGTCATCATAAATCGCCGCCTGCATAGGATATGCCAGCCCCTCTTCGCTGACACATAAAAACTCTGTGATCAGAAGTCCAAAGCCTCCCAAGGCCCTTTCTCCATAATAGTTTAATGCTTGTTCCGTAAAATGATGTTCCTCATCAGCATAATGACTGTTCATCGCCGGCATCACCAGCCGGTTCTTTAACTCTAACGTTCCGATCCTGCCCGGTTGAAACAGCGTTTCATACATATTTTTTCTCCTCGCTTCTCACATATACTAAAATCCCGTCCCGCAGCTGAACCTTTAGCGCTCCACGCTCCAGCCAATATTCTGCCATAGAACGGACCAAACGTTCCAGAAATCTGGCCTTTTCCACTGTTTTTATGGGGGTGTTTTTGGCCCGGGCTGCCTTTCTTGCCAGCTCCTCCAATGTATTTTCCCCCCGGCACAGATCCAGCATCTCTTCCAGCCCTTTTGTCAGCTGTCTTCGGTTCTCCTCTGCCAGCTGGCTGATCTCTTCCCCAATGACTCCCTGATGCGCCAGAACATACGCTTTATACTGCAGCTTTGGAATTTCTTCCATCGTCTCCAGGGCCCTGGTCCAGTCCAGCATGTAAAACAGCTTCTCCCGTTCCAGGTTTCTGAGCCCGAAGAGACTGTCCGCCAGATACATCACCCCATCCGGCGTGGCAATCCCTATATGGCTGGCCGCATGGCCCGGCAGGGGATACAGCTTAAAAGAAGCTCCGAATACCTCCGTCTCTTCGGCATCCGGCAGGAGGATCCGGTCCGCTCTGCATACCATCTGACCGCAGTAAGCCTCATTGTCCTGAACCGTATGGGAATAAAAGCATGCCTTTAATGCCAGGAGATCGTGGGTCATTCCCCCGTCGAAGGCTGTCATCACAATCCGGGCCTTATATCTCTCCTGAAGACACGAACAGTTTTCCACATGGTCAAAATGGGCATGGCTGACTAAAACGGCCCGGACCCGAATCCCCCTCTCATCCAAAAACCTTAGCAGATTTTCCCGGTGGGAGCTGGGACCGCAGTCCAGTAAAATCCATTCCTTCTCAGCAATGCGGTAAAATGGGATGCAAATTCCGGGAAAAAGCAGACAGCCGGTATTTCCCAAAATCATCTCGGCACGAACTGAGCTCATCCTTTCGTCCTCCCTGTTGTCTCTCAATAACCAAACACTCCGCAGCCAGCCGCCGTGGCGCAGCAGCGCGCCAGACACAGCTCCGGCTTCGGAGTATTTGATGGTTTCTTCCGTATTTTCAACCCGGTTTAAGCATTAATTTCTGCTTTCCTTAATTTCTTTAATCAGAGCGGGGATTACCGTATTCAAATCCCCGACAACGCCGTAATCCGCGATTCCGAAAATCGGCGCATCCGGGTCCTTATTGATCGCTACAATGGTATCTGATCCGCTCATTCCGGCCACATGCTGGATAGCTCCTGAGATACCGCAGGCAATGTAAAGTTTGGGCGCCACCGTTTTTCCCGTCTGCCCTACCTGATGGACGTGTCCGATCCAGTCGGAATCCACCGCGGCCCGGGAAGCTCCCACTTCGCCGCCTAAAACGTCGGCCAGTTCTTTGATCAGCTCAAATCCCTTGGGACCGCCCAATCCCCGGCCTCCGGAAACAATAATTTCCGCATTTTCCAGATTCACGCTGCCCGCGCCAGCCTCTTTTAATACCTCTACCAGCCGTGTGCGCATATGTTCCGGATTCACCGCAATACTTTCACGAATAATTTCCGGCTGGTTCTCCGGATTTCTTTCTCCCTTTTTAAATACGCCGGGACGCACTGTTCCAATCTGGGGCCGGTGGTTGGGACACATAATCACCGCAAGAAGATTTCCGCCAAATGTAGGCCGGGTCCATGCAATGTTTCCTGTTTCCTCATCGTAATCAACCGCCGTACAGTCAGCAGTCAGTCCGGTCTTTAAACGGCAGGACAGTCTGGGCCCCATATCCCGTCCCACGTTAGTCGCTCCGATCATCATCGTGGATGGTCCATATTTCTGTACCAGATCATACATCGCGTCAGTATAGATTTCCGTAGAATAATGCTTAAATTCCGGCCCGTCCACCACAATGATCCGATCCGCGCCGTAAGCCGCGGCCTCATTGACAGCGGCATCCGTACCGCAGCCGATTACCACGGCTACAAGCGCTCCGCCCTGGGCCTCTGCCAGCCTTCTTCCGGGGCTTAGCAGCTCCAGACCTACATTTCTGGCTGTCCCCTCGTCCGTCGTCTCAATAAATACCCATAAATCCCTGGTTAACGCTTCCATATCCTCTATGCCTCCATCTATATGATATTTCCGGCATTTAACAGCTCAAACAGTTTCTTTGCCGATTCCTCGCCGGTGGCTTCGCGAACCACGACGCCGCCTTGTTTCCGGGGAGGTGTAAAGGTTTTTTTCACTTTGGTGGGAGAGCCCTTCAGTCCGATTCGGTCAGCCTCTACCGGCAGATCTTCTGCGGTCAGCGTTGTAATCACCGCCCGGTTGGCTGCCATTTTTGACTTGATCGTGGGATACCTGGGATTAAAGCTGGGCTTTGTAACGGTAATCACGCAGGGGAGTTTGGAAGCCAGAATTTCATATCCTTCGCCAGTTTCCCGTTTGACAAGTACCTCGTCCCCTTCGATTCCGGCCTCTACCGCGTAGGTAATCTGAGGATAATCCATGTGCTCCGCAATCTCCGGGCCTACCTGAGCGGTATCTCCATCAATCGCCTGCTTGCCGCAGAAAATCAGGTCAAATTTTCCTTCCAGCTCCTCAATCTTGTCAATAGCATTTTTCAGAGTATAGCTGGTAGCCAGCGTATCTGCCCCGCCAAAGGCTCTGTCGCTTACCAGGTACGCCTTATCTCCTCCTACGGCCAGGCATTCCTTTAAGGCCGCCGTAGCCTGCTGCGGTCCCATGCTCACCAGGACGATTTTTGTTCCCGGATTCTTATCCTTAATACGGGCCGCGATTTCCAGCGCGTAAGCATCAAAGGGGTTGACAATGCTGGGAACGCCTGCACGGATTAAGGTATTGGTAACCGGATCAATTTTTATCTCAGCAGTATCGGGAACCTGCTTAATGCAAACCAAAATGTTCATTGATATCCCTCATTTTCTAAAGATTTATGTAGCTATTCCTTCTCAGGCGCTTCCCAGTACAGCATGGTGGCCATGCTTCCCACCTGGCAGACCGTTCCCTCCTGATTGATAATGGAGTATTGAATATTTAAAACACCACGGTCCGGTTTTGACTTTGACCGTTTTACCTCCAGAACCTCGATTTCGCAGTGGATGGTATCTCCGATCTTGATCGCGCCTACAAATTTCCATTCCGTGCTCAAAGCCGCGATGGCGGACCCGTCTACCAGGCCCATACGTCCCCACAATCCGGTGGCGATGCCCGCGCCCAAAAGTCCATGAGCGATTCTGCTCTTAAACGGAAGCTTTTCCACATAAGTCTGATCCGTATGAATGGGATTGTTGTCCCCTGTAATTCCGGCAAACAATACAACATCCGTCTCCGTTACCGTCCTGGACAGGGTGGTAAATTTATCTCCAACATGAAATTCGCTAAGATATAAAAATGAACGCTTCATTTTGCATCCTCCTCCTTTTCATAGGTAGTGTCAAATACTACCTATTTTTTATGTCAAAATTCTTTAAAAAACCTTGATTTTAAGGGAAATCTACAATAAA
>ENA-OWOC01000171-OWOC01000171.1-gut-metagenome-genome-assembly--contig:-NODE-171-length-26697-cov-4.966829_pt1 | contig 26697 bp, 26 predicted proteins | sample MGYA00248245_ERZ651791 | MGnify/ENA primary metagenome ERZ651791 (study PRJEB26908, sample SAMEA4031703) | gut metagenome | biome: gut; feature: normal infant; material: stool | place: China | collected 2015...
CATACGAGATGAATGAGTGACTGGAGTTCAGACGTGTGCTCTTCCGATCTGATCCTCGATGAGAGCCTGTCGCTGCCGATCGGCGCCTGGCTCTACCGCTCCGGCTCGCGGCTTAACCAGGCCGCCGAACGTTTCTGGCAGCACATTAAAACCCGTAACGCACCGCGGGAATAACCCCCTCAGCCGCTGATCCCCAGATATGCCTTACGCACCTCCGGGTCGTTGAGCAGCGTCTGGCCGCTACCGCTCAGGCGGATCTGGCCGTTCACCATCACGTAGGCGCGGTCCGACAGGTTGAGGGCATGGCGGGCATTCTGCTCCACCAGAAACAGCGTCATCCCCTGGGCCGTCAGCTCGCGCAGGATCTGAAAAATCTGCTTCACCCCCACCGCCGCCAGCCCCAGCAAATGCTTTCCAATTCCCATATTTGCTCACATCCTTTTCGTTCAGAATGATTGGTTCTGATGGGTAGTATGGCGAAGTTTCATTTTTTTATTCCCGGGTTTATCATTTTTTACCCACAATACAAATCCAATCCTTTTCATTCCGGTCCGCTTTCAGTTCCCGGAAACCAGCCTTTTTCAGCGTGTCCAGCAGTTCCTGACTGGTATAAATTTTCATTCCCACTATCATGCGTTCCCATTTTTTATCTTTTGGATTTTCCCCGGAACACTCATTGCAAATCATAAAAATCCCATCATTTTTCAGTACCCGGCGTACCTGCTCAAAGGCGTTCAAAAGGCAGTTCCATCACATTGCCGTAAAGGATTTGGCAGTTTCCCTCCTGAATGGCCTCACGGTTTAATTTCGACGATTTTTCCACCCAGCCCCTCCGGCTTACGGGTATTTTGAAAAAATGACATTTCCTCCGCCTCCTCTCCATAAGTGCCGCCCATTTTTGTTAGTTTGAACTAACTTTTTGGGATTATATCACCGGTCCAACTATCTGTCAACGAAGGCCTGCTTTTGACAGACATAAGAAATTAAGAGACAATTGCAAACCAGCCCGGCAGCATGGTATACTGATTTTGACGGCAAATCCCGCAGCAAACTGCATCCCGCCGTCAATTTATTCAGGAAACGAGGACCCCGCTATGAACACCCAGCGCACACTCAGTCAAAAAGACCGTCTGGTTCTCCAGTCTTACGAATCCGTACTGGAAGGGCTGGCTGAATTTTTTGGCAGCAGTTTTGAATTTGTACTCCACAGTCTGGAGGACCTGGACTGCGCCGCCATCAAAGTAGTAAACGGCTATCATTCCGGCAGGAAGGAGGGAGCTCCCATTACGGATTTTGCCCTGCAGCTTCTGAGGGAAATGCAGCGCAGCAAAGACCATCGCAAGGGCAGGATTTATTTTGGCCGCAGTAAGAACGGGACGCCGATTCGCTCTGCCACCATCCCCATTAACGGCGAAAATGGTCAGATTATCGGTCTTTTGTGCATCAACTTCTATCAGGACGTACCTTTGTACACCCTGATTGAGGAACTGTTTCAGACATCCGGGACAAAAGGAGACGTTTTGGAGACATTTGCGGCCAACGCAGACGAACTGATTGAGGAATCTATCTCCCAAGCCAGAATCCAGGTGGAACATGACGGAACCATCCCATCCACCAACCGAAACAAGGAAATCATCGCTATTCTCTACCAAAAAGATATTTTCAATCTGAAAAATGCCGTTCCCAAGGTAGCGGAACGGCTGGGACTTTCTAAAAATACGGTATACCTTCATTTGCGGAATTTACAGGCGGAATCCGGAGCGGATGAGGCGGGGCGCTAAGTGACGCACGTAAGCGCCTAAAGATAAGACGCTAAGGGCTCGTAACAATCCCGGGTACTAGGCTCGATGAGACCTCGCCAAGTGCCCGGGATGTATCGCACGTAAGCGCCTAAAGGACAGGCGCTAAGGGCTCGTAACAAAAAAGTCATGAGTTCACAGACGGACTCATGACTTTTTTGTTTGGGAATATGGGGCGATTAGAGGACCGCAATGGCCTCAACCTCACACAGAACTCCCTTTGGCAAGGCTTTCACCGCAACACAGGAGCGGGCTGGTTTGCTGACAAAATACTTCTCATATACTGCGTTAAAGGCGGCAAAATCACCCATATCCGCAAGGAAGCAGGTGGTCTTGACCACGTTCTCGAATTTGGTTCCGGCGGCCTCAAGGATGGCTCCCACATTTTTGATGGACTGCTCGGCCTGAGCTTCAATTCCTTCCGGAACGCTGCCGTCTGCGGGGCTGGCCGGAATCTGTCCGGATGTAATCAGAAGATTTCCCACCGTAAAAGCCTGGGAATAGGGGCCGATGGCCGCAGGCGCGTTGGATGTCTCGATTTTCTGGAAAGAACTCATGACAAATACCTCCTTAATTCTCATTGATTGACTAATCTCAGTATACGACAAAAATAAAGTTTAGTCAATAAAAAAAAGTAACATCTTTATTGTAACAGTTCAGGACGTCCTGAGCTGTTACCTAATTCTCTATCTTACGCCTCATATTCTTCAAAATCCGCTTCTCCAGCCGTGATACCTGCACCTGTGAAATCCCTAAATCGGCGGCGATTCTGGTTTGGGTCTGCCCCAGATAATACCGGCGCAGGATAATCTCCTTCTCCTTTTCCTCCAGTCCGGTCAAAAGTTCTCTTAATACCATACGATCCAACAGTTTCTCCTGCTGGCTCTCTTCCTCCTCCAGCCGGTCTAAGAGGCAGGCTCCGTCGCTGTCACCGGAATTCATGGGCCGGTAAAGGGATTCTACCTCTGCCCCCGCTTCCAGGGAAGCCGCCACCTCCTCACGGCTGGTTCCCAAGGCCTCTGCGATTTCCTCGATGGTGGGCTCTCTCCCCGTGGTTTTCGCCATCTTCTCCCTGACGCTTTTCACCCGGATTCCCAGTTCCTTTAATGGCCGGCTTACCTTAATCATTCCGTCATCCCGCAGAAACCGCTTGATTTCACCGGCAATCATAGGGACTGCGTAAGTGGAGAATTTTACATCAAAGGAAGGGTCGAACTTGTCAATGGCTTTCATCAGGCCGATGGTTCCAATCTGAAAAAGGTCTTCCATTTCACAGCCTCTTCCTCCAAATCGGCGGACGATACTCCAGACCAGTCCCATATTTTCCGTTACAAGCCTGTCTCTGGCTGTTTTATCCCCTTGGTGTGCCTGGTTAATTAAACAGATGGTTTCCTCCATAGCGTCACCTGCCGATGTATTTTATCATAAATACGCTGGTTCCTCTTCCCGGCTCTGACTCTACATTCACCTGATCCATAAAGGCTTCCATAAAAGAAAATCCCATACCGGACCGCTCCCCGGATGGGTCCGTGGTAAACATGGGTTCCATGGCCTGGTTAATATCGGCGATTCCCACTCCCTGATCTTTCACAGAAACGGAAAGACGCCGCTTTTCTCCATCCTCAGCAGAAAGTTCCAGGCAGATTTTCCCTTCCTGCCCCTGATATCCATGAATCACCGCGTTGGTAACCGCCTCCGACACCGCTGTTTTTACATCGTCAATCTCCTCCAGGGTGGGATTCAGCCGGCTCATAAATACCGCTGTCACCACTCTGGCAAACTCTTCATTTTCCGATCTGGCCTCAAACTCCAGCTTCATGTTCTGACATCCCATCATGTTTCCTCCCTTTCTTCTACCGCCTCCTCCAGGCTTTCAAATCCCTTTAGCAGCTTTTCCAGCCCGCCTACCCGCAGGATGCGGGAGACCTGTTTTCCCGCACGGCAGTAAACGGCTTCGCCGCCGGAAGATTTCATCTGCTTGTAGCGCCCCAGCAGAACGCCGATGCCGGAAGAGTCCATAAACTCCGTGGCTGAAAAGTCAAAAACAATCCGCCGGATGCAGTTTTCTTCCATCAAAATATCCGTCTCCAGACGCAGATTTTTGCAGTTGTGATGGTCCAGCTCCTTAGGCATGTGGATAATCAGCACCTGCCCTCTGGCCTCATATGTAAACGTCTGATTTTTCATTCTCTCATCCCCTTTCTGTAATCCGGATGTATCGCACGTAAGCGCCTGAAAGACAGGCGCTAAGGGCTCGTAACAACCCCGGGTACTAGGCTCGATAAGACCTCGCCAAGTGCCCGGGATGTATCGCACGTAAGCGCCTAAAAGACAGGCGCTAAGGGCTCGTAACAAAAAAAGACACTGCGAAAGTGTTGTTCTATCTTTCGTAGTGTCTCTTATCTTTTCTCTTTATTTCCCGCAGCCGCTGCGGCTCCTTTAAAATCCTTAATAGCCTCTGGCGCTCTGGGCTCTGGAGGCGTATTCGGAATCGGGGAAGTTTCCAACTACCTGGTCAAACATGGCGTTGGCGTTTTCCGTATCCCCGGCGTCCTGATAGAGCCGCCCCACATAGTACATGGCCTCCGGGTTGTCCGGCACAAGCGCCAGGCTTGCCTGGAAGCACTCCATGGCCCGGTCCGTATTGCCCGCGTTCCACTGCTCCACTCCTGTGGTAACCAGAGTCTGGTATACGTTGGAGGTCATATCCGTCTGAACGTCGTTCACCACAGCCAGCACTTCTTCATCGGTAATAAGTGAAAAATCCGCCTGGGCGTAGCTTAAAGCGGCGGTAACCAAATCTCCGGCCCGGTAGGACTGGAGCACACCAATCAGACTCTTGTACTGGGCAATGATGCTGGTGTTTCCGCTCTGAAGCTCGTCCAGCTGAGCCTGGACCGTATCCGCCTGAGTCTGAATCTCCTGATTCTGGCTCTCCAGGTCCTGAATCTGCTGGTTGGCGTTGTTCAGCTGCTGGCTGTAGGAAATCAGTTCCTCATTGTGGACCCGGTTCAAATCCGAAATCCGGGTGGGAAGAATCAGGAAATAGGCTGCCACCACTCCCAGAACCAGGCCGATCACAATATGAATCACAATGGAGATTCCCGTGTTTTCCTTATAAGTAGGCGGAAGAATGATATCGTCGTCCTCCATCTGCTTATGGGAAAAAGCCTTGGTCATCCGCTTTTTCTCCGCCTCCGCCCGTCCTGTGTTCTGCTTCACAATGGACATATAGTAGAGGGCCTTGGAATTGCTCTTGTCGATCTGCAGAATTTTGTACAGGGAGCGGCCAGCTTTGGTGTAGTCCTCCCGTCTCATGTAGAGCAGAGCCAAAAGCAGATGGGCCTTGATAAAATGAGGCCTCTCCTCCACCACCCGGGCCAGCTGGAGGATTGCCAGGTCGTCGCTGCCGTTCTGCGCATGCCACAGGGCCTGATTAAAGGTCTTGACATTCTGGCTCTCCACCTCAAGCTGCCCCGGCTTTCTCTGAATCTCATCTAGGTAGTGGTCCGCCAGGTTGTTCTCCGGCTGCAGGTTCAGGCTGATGACCCACTGGACCAGAGCGTCCGCCACCTCTCCGCTTTCGTAGTAAATCAGGCCAAGCAGATTCCGGGCGTCCGTCTGATATTTATTAAAATGAAGGCTGTCCTTCAGGGAATGGGCCGCCCCGGACAAATCCCGCATCCTGGCCTTTTCCAGTCCCAGGTTGTAAAAGCTGTTGGCAATCTGGGCGTTTCTCCTCTGATAATCCATAGTCACCGACCTACTTTTCATTAATCTCTTTAATCAGCTCCATCATCACATCCGTCATATCCGTCAAATCGCTTTTGACAATGGCGTCTTCCACCTCTTCAATATCAAGACTGGGTTTGAAGCGCTCAATCTCTTCCTCAAAATCAATCATGTGCTTTCACTCCTTTATCCGCATTAGCCTTATCCAGAGCCTGTTTCCATTCTCCGGTTAGATACAGGGAGCCCGCGCAGAATACCAGGCTGTCCCCAAACATCCCCTTCACGTTCTCCACCGCTTCTTCTGCCGATGAAAACTCATACACCGGTCCTCCGTACACCGGCTCAAAGGCTTCTCTCAGGGAAGACAGGCTCGCCCCTCTGGCGCTGTTTCCGTGTACCAGGCCGATGGCCTGCCAGGGAATCCTCCTGCACAAAAGAGCCGCCATCTCCCGGTAGTCCTTGTCCTCCATTACCCCGAAGAGCAGGCAGGGCTTCTTTCCCCGTCTCCCGATGATTTCAAAGGCCGCCTCCTCAAAGGCGCGGATTCCTCCCGGATTGTGAGCTCCGTCCAGATAAAATCCATCTGCCGCCTGCTCCATCCGCCCCGGCCATCTGGCCTTCGCCACTCCTTTGACTATCTGCTCCGGGGAAATCCTCAGGCCCCGTTCGTTCAAAAGCCGGGCCGTTTTCACCGCAATCATGGCGTTCTGGGCCTGATAGGGGGCTGAAAATGGAACATAAAGGCGCAATCCCTCCGGACCGCCGGAGCATTCCCGTATCCAAAATCCCTCCTGTGTCCCGTCCGGTCCGGCTTTCCCTGCCGGAACAGCCTCCTCCCTTACATAGTCCGCCTCCGTCACCATCTCTGCCGGCGCCTGCAGGCTCCGGGCCTGCCGAAGGATTACCTGGGCCGCCTCCCGGTCGGTACCGTCGTACACCACCGGGACCCCGGATTTGATGATGCCCGCCTTCTCCCCGGCAATCTGTACGATCGTATCCCCCAGGTATTTTGTATGGTCCAGGCTGATGGAAGTAATGGCACAGGCCAGGGGATTTTTGATTACATTGGTGGCGTCCAGCCGCCCGCCCATGCCGGTCTCCAGTACCGCGATTTCCACTCCCTTTCCCGCAAACAGCACCATCGCCATATAGAACAGGAACTCAAAATAGGATGGGTGGCCAAGTCCTCTCTCCTGCCGCTTTTTGGCCGTTTCATAAACCGTCTGAAAGCTTTGGAGGAAATCCTCCTGCCCGATTACGTTTCCGTCCAGAAGGAAACGTTCCTCAATCCGCTCCAGATGTGGGGAAATGAAGGTGCCGGTAAAATAGCCCGCCTCCTTCAGAATCGAGGTCAAAAAGGCGCAGACCGAACCCTTTCCGTTGGTGCCGGCCACATGGACCACCTGGAAGGACTTCTGAGGTTCCTTCAATTCCTTCAGAAAATCCTCAATCTCCTCCAGGGAATGCTTCTTACCGGCCCACATAGGAATCCCTTCCATATAGTCCCAGGCGTTCATGTCTAAGCCTCATTCCTCCTTCTGTTATCTTACCCCAAATTTCTCCCGGGCGCAACCGCATATTGGGGACGGGATTCGACGGATTACGCCTCCCCCGCCCTTTCTTTTCGCCTCTGGGGCGCCGGAATCTGCGCCAGGATAATGGCTCCAAACATCAATGCGCAGCCGGAAAGCTCCCGCAGGCTCATGCTCTGCCCTAACAGGACCCAGCCTGCCAGCACGGAGATGCTGGACTCCAGGCTTAAAATCAGGGAAGCCACCGTCGGGTTCATCCCCTTCTGCCCCACAATCTGCAGGGTGTATCCCACTCCGCTGGAGAAAATTCCTGCGTACAGGATAGGCAGGGCCGCAGCCAGGATATCGTCCAGCCTGGGCTCCTCAAACAGCAGCATGGCTCCCCCGGAAAGTATCCCGGATACAAAAAACTGGATACAGGACATTTTTACACCGTCGGTCAGGGGAGAAAAATGGTCAATGACCAAAATATGAATCGAAAACAGGAAGGCGCAGACTAAAACCAGCAAATCTCCCTGATTGATTCCCCCGATTCCCTCACCGCCGGACATGCACAGCCGGTACAGGCCCGCCACAGCCAGGACCACAGCCCCCCAGACGAAGGCGCTGACCTTTTTGCCGAACAGTAGTCCCAGAAAGGGCACGATGACAATATAGCAGGCCGTGATAAACCCGGCCTTTCCCACCGTGGTGTACTGGATGCCCAGCTGCTGAAAGTTGGAAGCCAGGCAGAGGGCCACGCCGCAGCAGACGCCTCCGGTCAGGAGTACCTTCCGCTCCCGGCTTTTGCGGGCGGGGTCGGGGCGGTTTCCCGCCTCCCCCTTCTCCCGCGCCTTTGCCCGGTCCATCACCAGTATCACCGGAATCAGCACCAGGCCCCCTAAAATTGAGCGGATGCAGTTAAACGTATAGGGGCCCACATACTCCATCCCCGCGCTCTGGGCTACAAAGGCGATTCCCCAGATAGTTGCCGCCAAAAGCAGCAGCAGCGATTGTTTCAGTTTCATGTCGTTTATCCTCGTGTATCAATTTCCGTCCTTTATTTCTCCAGCTGGGCCAGACGGGCCTTCACCTGCTCCATCATCTGGGTGTATTTCTCCAGCTTGGCCCGCTCCGCCTCAATCTTGTCCTTAGGCGCCTTGCTGATGAATTTCTCATTGCTCAGCATGCCGTTGGAACGTTTCAGCTCTCCCTCCAGCCGTTTCTCCTCGGCCTTCAGTCTGGCAATCTCTTTTTCCAGGTCCACCAGGTCCGCAAAGGGCATATAGATGGCCGCCTTGGGAATCACAGCGGAAACCGCATCCTCGGAAATTCCCGTCTTATCCTCCTGGACCGTCACATGGGAGGCGTATCCCAGGGTGGCAAAGAAGTTTTTGCTGGTCTCAAAAATATCTCTCAGCTCCCCGTCCTCGGAAACCACGTAGACCGCCGCCTTCTTGCTGGGCGGCACGTTCATGGAGGTGCGCACGCCCCGGATCGCTCGGACGGCTTCCTTAATCACTTCCGTAGCCTTCTCCTCTCCTGCGAAGCTCCACTCCTCCCGGTAAACCGGCCAGCTGGAAACCATGATGGTCTCCTCCTCGTCCTGGAGGTTGCAGAAAATCTCCTCGGAGATAAAGGGCATAAAGGGATGCAGGAGCTTTAAGGCGTTAATCAAGACTGTCTTTAAGGTCCAGATGGCCGCCGCTTTGGTGGTATCCCCGTCATCATAAAGCCTGGGTTTTACCATCTCGATGTACCAGTCGCAGAACTCCTCCCAGATAAAGTCGTAAACCTTCTGAAGGGCGATTCCCAGCTCGTACTTATCCAGGTTCTCTGTCACATCCTTTGCCAGGTCGTTGACCTTGGAAAGAATCCATCGGTCCGCCATGGTCAGGCTCTCCAGGGTCACGCCGGACACGTCCGGAGCCTTCTCAATGTTCATCATGATAAACCGTGAGGCGTTCCACACCTTGTTGGCAAAGTTGCGGCTGTTCTCCACCCGCTCCCAGTAGAAACGCATGTCGTTTCCAGGGGCGTTTCCGGTAATCAGGGTCATGCGCAGGGCGTCGGCGCCGTACTTGTCGATAACCTCCAGGGGGTCGATGCCGTTTCCAAGGGATTTGCTCATCTTTCTGCCCTGGGAATCCCGTACCAGGCCGTGAATCAGCACCGTGTGGAAGGGGCATTTTCCCGTCTGCTCAATTCCGGAAAATACCATGCGGATAACCCAGAAGAAAATGATATCATATCCCGTTACCAGCACATCGGTAGGATAGAAATAGTCCAAATCCTCGGTCTGCTTCGGCCATCCCAGCGTAGAGAAGGGCCACAGGGCGGAGGAGAACCAGGTATCCAGGGTGTCCTCATCCTGCTTTAAGCTGGTGCAGCCGCACTTCTCGCATTTTTCCGGCTTCGCCTTGGCCACATGGAGGTGTCCGCACTCCTCACAATAGTAAGCGGGAATCCGGTGTCCCCACCACAGCTGGCGGGAAATGCACCAGTCACGGATGTTCTCCAGCCAGTGAAGATAGGTTTTTCCGTAGTTTTCGGGAACGAATTTCAGCTCCCCGCTCTTTAATGCCTCAATGGCGGGCTTTGCCATCTCCTCCATCTTCACGAACCACTGCTGCTTCACCATGGGCTCTACCGTGGTCTTGCAACGGTCGTGAGTTCCCACGTTATGGGAGTGGGGAACTACCTTAACCAGAAGTCCCTGCTCCTTTAAATCCTCCACCATGGCCTTTCTGGCCTCATAGCGGTCCATTCCGAAGTAAGGGCCCGGCACATTGACGGTGGCGTCGTCGTTTAAGATCACGATCTCCTCAAGGCCATGGCGCTTTCCTACCTCAAAGTCATTGGGGTCGTGAGCCGGGGTAATCTTTACGCAGCCGGTCCCAAACTCCATGTCCACATACTCGTCGGCAATCACCGGAATCTCCCGGTCCGTTAAGGGAAGCTTCAGCATCTTTCCGATCAGATCCTGGTAGCGCTCATCCTTTGGATTCACCGCCACGGCTGTATCGCCAAGAAGCGTTTCCGGACGGGTGGTGGCAATCTCCACAAACCGTCCGGGCTCTCCTACCACCGGATAGTTGATATGCCAGAAAAATCCATCCTGCTCCACATGCTCTACCTCTGCATCGGAGATGGACGTCTGGCATACGGGGCACCAGTTGATGATGCGGGATCCCTTGTAGATGTAGCCTTTCTCATAAAGCCGGATGAAAACCTCCAGAACCGCGTCAGAGCAGCCCTCGTCCATGGTAAAGCGCTCCCGCTCCCAGTCGGCGGAGGAGCCCAGCTTGTGCAGCTGCTTGACGATGCGGGTGCCGTACTCATCCCGCCACTCCCAGCATTTCTTTAAGAAGCCCTCTCTTCCCAGGTCCTCCTTGGAGATTCCCTCCTGCTTCAGCTTGTCGATGACCTTCACCTCGGTGGCGATGGCCGCGTGGTCCGTTCCCGGCTGCCACAATGCCTCGTAGCCCTGCATCCGCTTGTAACGAATCAGGATATCCTGCATGGTGTTGTCCAGGGCGTGGCCCATATGCAGCTGTCCCGTGATGTTTGGCGGGGGCATCACGATGGTAAAGGGCTTTTTGCTCCTGTCTACTTTTGCGTGGAAATAATGGCCGTCCAGCCATTTCTGGTACAGACGGTCCTCAATGGCCGCCGGATTGTAGGTCTTTTCCAGTTCCTTCATGGTCCTTGTCTCCTTCTTCAAATGTCTTGTTTTGGAAGCCAGGCGCTAAGTGCTCGTAACAAAAATAAGCCCTCTGCAAATCCGGCTTCCGGTTTTGCAAAGGGCGAATTGACTCGCGGTACCACCTTATTTCACCGGAAATTTCCCGCTTCGCATATGCGGCGGCTTTCCGGCCTCATTTGCGCCTTTAACGGGGCGGTCCGGGAGCGCTTACTGCCTGGGCTCTTTCAGGACTCACAGGCTTTCTGGGCGGTCCGGCTCCGAAGCTACCTTCCACGGACGCCTTTCCCGGACTGCCTTTCAGCCTGCGGACAGTCCTCTCTGAGGGAGGCGGCGGTGTACTCCTCTTCTTCACAGCCTTTTTCGATACTCACCATCATATCGGTTTGACGGGCGTTTGTCAAGAGAATTTCAGGCTCTCTTTACTCCCATCCCTTGCACACATCCACCCAGCCCTCGCAGGCGGAGGCCCGCTCCAGCTCCGGAATGGTCAGCTTCACCGCGCTGTTGGCGCTGCCGCAGGCGGGGTATACGATATCGAAACGCTTTAAGGACTCGTCCAGGTACACCTTGATTCCCGGCTTGATTCCAAAGGGGCAGACGCCTCCTACGGCGTGTCCTACCAGTTCCACCGCCTGTTCCGGCGTCATCATCTTGGCCTTGGTGTGGAAGGTCTCTTTATATTTATGGTTGTCCACCTTGGCGTCCCCCGCCGCCACAATCAGAATGCCCTCATCCCCCAGAAGGAAGGAAAGGGTCTTGGCAATGTGGGCCGGCTCGCAGCCCACCGCCTGAGCCGCCAGCTCCACGGTGGCGCTGGAAACGTCAAACTCCTTTACCCGGTCTCCCAGGCCGATTTTCTCCAAATACTCTTTAGCAGCATCAAATGCCATTGGTTTGTCCTCCTTGTGTTGTCTTTTCTTCTTTGACGATACCCCGGATTGTTCCGCGCTTCGCGCTCCCGCAATCCTCAAAAACATGTCGCAATTCAGGACGGCTCATCTTCTTGCCCGGCTAAAGCCGGACAAGAAGCATCGGATGTCCATCCGATGTGAAAACGATGACAAAAACATACCCACAAGGGGCACTTTGCTTATAAGCAAGCTTAACGCCTGTTTTTGCCCTCGTTTTCCCGCCGTCCTGAACGGTTACGTTATATCATCCCCCGGTATTCCTGCTTCCACTGGTTAATCATCTCGCCGGCGCCTTTCATCCGCTTTACCGGGTCTTTTTTAAAGAGCTCCCGCAGGGCCGCTACCTCTTTTGCCGCCATGGCATTCTGCCGGGCCAGGGAGAGCTCTTCCTCCCATTTTTCCTTTGCCTGCGGGGTAAACAGGGACTGATATCGCTCCCGCACCGCCAGAGCAGGCTCAAAAACAGTCAAAAAATAGATTCTCTTTAAGGTGTCCGGGTTCTTGTTCAGCACATAGGACTGGTCCAGGGCCCGGAAAGCCTTTTCATACTGGAACATCTGAGCATACACCGCGCCCAGATTGTGGTAAACCTTTGCCAGAAATTCATCGTCCACCACCTTGTCCTTGGGAATCTCCAGGATTTTCTGGTAGCGGACAATGGCTTTTCCGTACTGCTTCTTCTGAAACAGGGCGTCGGCCACGGCCTTTAAATATTCCGCAGGATGGTACTTGTGGTAAGCGGCCAGGGTCTGCTTAAACCGGTTAATCTCGCTTTCCGTATAATAGTCGCATTCGGACAGGATTAACAGCAGCATAGCGTCCGTATTATTCTTCTGGTCCGCCAGGGACTGGAGTTTTCTGGCAAGAGGCTCCATATCCAGCTCCTCCCGGATAAAAGTAATGAGAGGGGTGTCCAGAAAATCCTCCATCATCAGAAGGGGATTATTGTAAATGATATAGCACAGCTCCTGGGAGGAATAAATATGGATTCCCAGCACCTCCACATAGTAGGGGTGCTGCACCGGCTCCAGCCTGCAAAGCAAAAGGCTCATAAGCTCACCTCCTGGCGAATCTGGGCTCCGGAGGAGGCAAACAGCTCTCCAAAGCCTTTGTCCTTAATCACCACCGACATGGTATTCTCATCCAGAAATCCCAGGTTCATCTGAATCCGGGTGGTCCTGGGCGGCCGGTCGGGAAATCCCGTCAGCGGAATCCGCACCAGCTTCTTTTTCTTGGAATCCAGAGGCGTGATGGTAAATTCAATCTCTTTCTGACCGTCCAGAATCAATTCCAGGCTGGTCTTGGATTCATACCAATTATCCCCGTAGTAAGCTAAAATCAGCTGATTTTCCTTTCGCCTGCGCATAACCTTCATGGAGACCTGGGCCTTCAGCCTGCCCTCGCAGATGAAAATATAGGGATAGGAGGAAGTTTTGCTCTCATAATCCGCCCCCTTTTCCGCAGCCCCGCTGGCAAAAATCACCGGCTCCACAAAGACCTTTCTTCTGTGGCAGGCCAGTTTCATAAACTCCCCGGCCCAATCCTGGCGCTCAAATCCCTTTCCCGTCAGGAAAATGGAGGAAAACAGCTTTTTATTCAGGACCCGCTCCCCGCAGCTGGTGAGAATCCGGTCCGCCAGCCGCCCTCCGGAAGGAGTGTCCAGAATATCCAGATTAAAGGCTTCCTCCATGTCCTCGGAATCCGCCTGGACCATATTGCGGCGCAGTCCTCTCTGGACCTTCATCTCGTAGTAGCACAGGCGCTGGGAGGACAAATCAAACAGCCCTACCTGGTTGCTCCACAGTTCCTTTCTCTGGCTCAGCACATAGTAGACAAAGCTTTCCATATGGCTGATGACATGGACTCGCTCCCTGGGAATCTCCAGGAAATCAGCGCAGGTCAAAAAAAGGTCCATCATCCCAGCGTCCACCCGGTGGAGAGATACCACCAGCTGGCCGATGTTCTCGACGCCAAACTCCTTTTTCGGGTATTCCAGGACCTTCCGGATAAACAGATTCAGCAAGCCGCTTCCCGTGTAGCGGACCTCCCCGATGGTGGAGGTCCCCCCCTTGGCCGCCATCTTCACCAGTTTGTCCACCATGACGCCCTCTCCCACCAGGGTACAGGCGTAGGCCTCTTCCCCTGTCAGCCAGACTTCCTCGTCCTTGCGGCGGCACAGCACCGTCGGGATGGTCCAGGACTTCTCCTGGCCGTGGCAGACAATCCTGGTATAATCATCATTCAAATCAAGTCCTATGATTAGTCTGTCCATAGACAGCCCCTTTCTCACTTATCACACGGTCGGAAACAGTTCGGAGAGAACCGCCGCCTTCTTCAAATACTCCTCCATGGCATTTTTCAGGGCCTCCTCGTCCTTTTCCTCAAAGGCCTTTCCCATGTGGTTTAACAGCACGAATCTGCTGTTCTCCTTGCCCTCCAGCTTGTGGTCGCAGACCGCCTGTCCCTCAGCCATCAGGGTGCGGACGCCATTTTCCAAATCGTAAATCTGGTATTCCATGGTTTCTCCCTCGAAAAGAACCTTCCGCTTCACAAAGATGCCCTGGTAAACCCGATGCATCTCCTCGCTGTGGTACTCCTCCTCCCCGGGCAGAATCCTCACCATCAGCTCCGGTCTGCTGTCCTTCCTGCCATGGTACTCCACCATGGCCTTATCCATGATATCTTCCGGCACCGCCATATGGCGGGACAAATCCCTGGTATAGGAAAATACCAGCCCCTCGTTGATTAAGAGTCCTCCCGCAATACGGCAAAGACGGGCCTGGTCCTCTTGCAGGGAAGTACAGGAAGCATAATACTTGGTCAGGGCCAGCAAATAGATCGTAGGCACCCGATTTTTCTCTATGCTGGCGCTTATAACCCCCTCCAGGTACCGGAATACCGGCTCACCCACCTTTTCCCCTCTCAGGAAATAGGCGATGCTCTTTTCCGTAAAGTAAGCCTTGACCACGCTCTCCCTGGTATTTTTCCTCTGGGTATAGAGCTGGAATACGGAGTCAATTTGGGCCGTTTGTCCCGTAAACATCATCTGGGCCAGAAGCCGCTCCTCCAAATCGTAGGTTTCCACATGTTCCTGAATTGCCTGAATCAACACCTGGTACATCTGCTCCACGGTCCCGTTAAAATGCTCGCAGAGATAATCCAGAATCACGCTGTCGCCGCAGCCCTCCCGGAACACCCCGTAGGAAAGATCTAAAAGCAGCTCATCCTGGTCGAACAGGTTCTGAAGAATCATCCGGTCGCAAAGCTTCATGCGGCTCTTCGCGCTGATGTACTGGCTGCCGTAGAGGCGAATCATCTCATATGCTTCCCGCATATAGTTCTGGCTGATTAAGGTTTCGCAGATTTTCTGACGCTGCCTGGGTTTTAACTCTTCCTTGTCCATCTGCACCAGATAAGCGCAGTCAAAGGACATGGAGCCTCCCTCCTGGCCTTTCGCCTTTTGGCAATAGTAGTCCGTCACAGCGGAGAGCAGCTGTTCCCGGTATACGGGATTTAAGTTCAAGTCCTCCATCAGCCGCTCCAGGAAGGAGGCCTGGGAATCCTCCTTAATTCCCTCCTCCAGAAGCTTGCGGCAGGCAATCAGCCGGAGCATGGGATGCTCCGGGCAGACCTCGTAGCAGCGCTCCAAAAGCTCCGGCTTATCCATCACCGGAATCTTATAGCAGCTGACATCCAGATAGCGGCTGCCGAAGGCGTCCTGGAACAGGAGCACGAACCGGTCCGAAAAAATCGGCACAAAGGCCACGCCCCCGTCCAGGGCAAAGGCCTGATCCTCCGCCAGTTCCTGGTAGCGGACAATGACATACTTCATCCTGGGATCCTGGCACTGAATCCGGTAGGAACGCAGGATTCCCGGCAGGGCCCTGGCGGCCCTGCGGTCAATCATATCCTTGTAAATCATGTGATCGTAGATAATCGCCAGGCTGCTGTTGATTCTGGACCTTAAAAGCTGCTCCATGGCAAACTGCTCCATAGGCCGCATATAGGCCTGATACAGCTCCGAGGAGGGGTTCATGTAGGTGAGGATGTTCCGGTACAGTACGCATCGGTTCTCATCGTCCAAATCCTTGTCATAGGAGAAATACAGCAGCACCTCCTTAGGCAGCAGGTGGTCGTAGTTCTTTGGCAGGGCGTAGAGATAGTACTCGTAAAGCCGCGTCAGGTTCACTCCCTGTTCCAGGGCTAGGCTGTACCACCGAAACGCCCCGCTTCCCTTCTGATTTCCCCGGATGAGCAGGGCGCAGAGAGCCTCCAGCACCTGAGGCAGGGGATAAAGCTCATATATTTTTTCCAGAAGCCACTGATAAATCCTCTTGTAATAGCGGAAATTCAGGGCATAGGATGCAGTTTTCTCAGCCATAGTCCGGTTCAAAAAGCCCTTTTTGGCAGCCAGATATACCACCTGAACCTCGAATTCCCCCAGACTTGCCATCAAATCCGGGTGAATCTCCAAAAGGCGGCTGGCAGCCAGATACAAAAAGGGACTGCGGCAGCCATCCTGATACATGTTCTTCATCCGAAGGTAAAGCTCCAGCGGATTCTGTTTTAAACGCTCGTCCACCTCCAGCAAAAGGAAAAACAGATAAAAACTCTCCCCGTCCATCCGTTCCAGATACTGGTTCAGAAGGCGAATCAGACCTTCCTTGGCCCCCGGCCCCGGATTCAGCAGATAGTTCAGATACCGGAAATAGCAGTACCGCTCCCGCTCTTTCTCTCCCAAGGCAGCCATCCGCTCTCCCCGTTCTCCCAAAAGCCCGGCGGCGGCCTCCCGCCTGCCGCCCATCAGCATAAGCTCCGCCTGGAGCAGGACCGGAAGATCGTCTTCCGGAAATTCTTCTCTCAATTTCTGAAGTTCCTGGCTCATCTGGTTAAGCGACGTCTCCCGGTCCGTAACGCCTGCCTCCAAATCCAGCCGTTTCGCCAGGTAAGGATAAAGCTTCTCCGGCTCTACCCTGCCCTGATTTGTTGTCCCCTTTTTCTCTTCCTCCTGGGGAACAAGGGCCTCTATTTCCACCGTGAAATTTTCCCGCAGCGTCGTCAGATGGAGGGAGCCGAAATTCTTTCCGCCGTGGAGCCTCTCCCTGCGGACCCTAAAGGGCAGACGCAGAAGGCCCCCCTTGAAATCCTGGTCCGTAAACTGGCTCTGGACCAGCTCGATGAAGTCCCCGTCCGCCTGGACCTGAATCTGCACATATCCCCAGCCGCTGCTGCGGATTTCCAGCCAATCCTGGGTGCCTTCCGAATAGCAGTCGTAGGACTTTTTCTCCGTATTTACCGAGAGACGGACTGGTTCCTTTACCTTTAAGGCCACCAGAAATTCCTCCAGAAGATTCCGCCTGCCCGGCCTTCCCTTTAAGCCGTCGTAAATCGTCCGGCACAGACCATCTTCCATAAAAGGCGCCTGGATAAAATCCTGATATTCAAAAAGCTGAAGAGCCAGATCCAAATCTTTCTTTGCCAGTCTGGCGTAATCTTCCGCAGTTTTTAAGCGCTCCAGGGCGCTGCCGGAAACTCCGCTTTGAACACGCAAAGAATAAGGAATCTCTTTTTCGCCGCCATTGGTGACCAGATAAAAAGATCCCTTAATCGTTTCTCCATGTTTGAGGTATTGACTGTTAATCTCAAAGACAATCCGGTTGCGCAGACCGCCGAAGGCATTGTTGGAAATTGTTACTCTGGGATTGCTGGAGTATACCAGACCCTTAATGTAAAGGTTGTTGCTGCTGGTAACCATCAGCTCTCCCCTGGTTTTGGCAGACGCCGGCACCTGTTCTTCCACCTGCTCCGGGGTAATGACCACCTGGGGGGCCTCGCTGTCAATAATTCCCCTGGCCAGCCGGTTGATCCGTTCTCTCATAGTACCACCTAATTTTCTCTGCTGTTTCCTGCATGGATTTGGGACAGTTCCCAAAGAACTGTTTATCGGTTTCTATGATAGCACATTTCACCTTGAATTAAAAGCGAAAAGTTGCTATGATAGAGGAAAAGCCTAAAAGGTGGTGTACGTTTCCTATGTTGACTGAGCCTATGACCCTATACAAACTGATGACTTTATATCTGCTCAAGCAGGTGAAATTTCCTCTAACCAACGCCCAGCTGATCAGTTTTTTTACCGAACATGAATATACCACCTATTTTACCCTCCAGCAGGCATTAAATGAACTGGAGGAATCCGGCCTGGTTCACAAAGAGCCCAGCCACAACAGCACCCGGTATGAGCTCACCCGGGAAGGGGAAGAAACCCTGAACTTTTTCGGCAAGAACATCTCCTCCGCCATCATCGAGGATATGGACCAATATATCAAGGAAAACAAATTCCGCCTCCGGGACGAGGTTGGCACCAGTGCTGATTACTACAAATCCACTGGTCAGGATTACATCGCCCACTGTGAGGTTCGGGAGGGGAAGAGTGTTCTAATACGGCTGGATTTGTCCCTGCCCGACAAGGAGCAGGCCGAACAGGTGTGCAGCAAATGGAAAGAGAAAAGCCAGGAAATCTATTCCTTCGCCATGCGCTCCCTTCTGTCCTGATTCGCTGCCGTCCGTACTTCCACGAAGAACTGGTTTTTTCCCTCACGGGAACAGGCGTAAATCCGGCCTCCGCTGCCCTCCACGATGCTCTTGGCGATAGCCAGCCCCAGACCGTAGCCTTTCTGTTCTCCTCTGGACGGGTCCGAGCGGTAAAACCGGTCAAAAATCACCTCCAGTTTATCCTGAGGAATCTCATCCCCGGCGCTTTCTACCAGCAGCCGGGCTTTTTTATTATTCAGACGCTCCAGCCGCACCTTTGCCTTTCCTCCGGCAGATGAATATTTCCTGGCGTTGTCCAGCAAAATACCCATTACTTGTGTAAACTGCCCCGAATCTCCCCGGATCAGGACGTCCTCCTCCACATCGCTTTCCAGCTCCTTGTCTTCCTGGTAAAAAACCGCTTCAAAAGACAGTACGCTTTCAATGACCACATCACTAAGGGAAAATATTTTCTTCTCCCTTCTGAATCCGGCAGCCTCGTTTCTGGCCAGAGTCAGCATCTCCTCCACCAGCCGCTTCATCCCCTCCGCTTCCTGGAGGATATTGTCCAGCCATCGGCTTTCATCTCCCGTTCTGGATTTTTTTCTTCTTCCAGAAGCTGGGCGTTAGCCATAATTACCGTCAAGGGGGTCTTCAGCTCATGGGAGGCGTCGGCTACAAACTGCTTTTCCCTCTGAACAGAGCGCTCCACCGGGTCCACCGCCCACTTGGAAAGAAAGCAGCTCACTCCCAGAAGGGCCAGCCATACCGCACCTCCGATGATTCCCAGGGTCCGCCACATATCCACCGTAAAGGTATTTCCCAGGCTGGTGTCCACGTAAGCGATGCGGTATCCGTTCTCAAATGGCTGGCGCAGGTAGGACAGCTGATAAAGTTCCAGCTCCCCTCTGTCCTGGGCCCCGGAAAGGCTTCTGGCAGCCAGTTCCTGCATCACCTCTTCGTCCGGCCCCAGACCACCGTACTGCCCTTCCACCTGGATGACATTATCCTCCCCGTCTGTTACCAGGATGAAAAAGGGCAGCCTGGTTCTCTGGTCCTGCCACAGAACTTCCCTGTAATTTTCTATAGAAGCCGCCTCACCCAGAAGCCGCTGCTGATTCTGCTCCACCCTGAATTTCATCAGTCCGCCCACAAGCAAAAAGGCCAGACCGATCACCAGGCTGACCATTGCCATATTAGAAACCACAAATTTAATCCGCAGGCCCTTTAATTCCTTCATTGGACCGGCCCCCTTTCCAGATAATACCCCAAATGGCGGGCTGTGACGATGGAAGCGGACGCTTTCAAGAAGGTGAGTTTCTTTCTCAGAAAAGAAATGTAAATCTCCACGTTGTTGTCCACCGCTTCTCCGTCGTTTCCCCAGATTTTCAAAAGGATCGTCTCTTTGGAAACCACCGCGCCTTTGGCGTACATGAGAAGGCGCATGACCTCAAACTCCCGTTTTCCTAAACGGATGCTTTTTTCTCCCCGCTCCAGGCTGAAGGAGGACTGGTTTAAACGGATGTCTCCGAAGGAAATCACCTCCGGAATCAGTTCTCCGCCTCTTCTGAGCACCGCCTTTAAGGCCGCCGTCAGTTCATCCTTGTCAAACGGCTTTGTCAGATAGTAGTCCGCCCCGGCATCCAGTCCCGCCACCTTATCCTCCGTATCGCTTTTTGCCGTGAGCATCAGCACCGGCGTCCCGTTTCCGGCGGACCGGGATTTTTTCAGAAGCTCCAGTCCGTCCATTCCCGGAAGCATCACATCCAGAATCACGCCGTCGTAAAGTCCGCTCATCATCCGGTCAAAGCCCTCCGGACCTTCCGGGCTGATGTCCGACTCATAGCGCAGGGATTTCAATATGTCCTTTAAGGATTCCGCCAGACGGCAGTTATCCTCCACAATCAGAATCCGCATGGTTTTCGCCTCTCACATTCTTCTTTCACCTAGCTGGCCCTTACCTCCTGCCTCATGAATTTCACATAGGCGATGGCGAATACCGCCAGAGTCAGAGCTGCCATACCAACCAGCTGGGGCCATACCAAAAGCAGGCTCTGTCCAAAAGGCAGATATCCCGCGATGGCGCCCTCCAGCTGAGCGTTGGTCACCAGACCTGTGGTGCGCACGCCGGGATTCAAAATGGTAGTCACTGCCTCCCCGTAAAGGTAATAGGGAGATAGCCGGTTAATGGCCAGCTGGGTACTGTAATAATCCGCCATATTAAAGAGTCCCGCCAGGCCTTCCAGTGGATACATGGCCGCCGCAATCATTCCTGCCAGAAGGCTTAGAAAAATGGTAAAGAACATCCAGCAGGCGATAACGGCCAACGCGCTGGTGGCCGAATGGCGGCACAGAACGGAGAACAGGATGGAAAGTCCCAGCCAGAAACAGATGTAGACTCCGGTAAAAATCAGAAACACAAGGATTCTTCCCACTTCCTCCAGCCCCGGATGGATTCCTGTGGCTAGTATCCCCAATGCGCTGACCGCCCCGACCATCACAACCAGCATGGCGAAAATCACCGTGGCCCCGGCCAAAAATTTTCCGATGATCACGCTGTCCCGGTAAATGGGCTGGGACAACAGACGGTTTAAGGTTCCGCCGCTGCGCTCTCCTCCCACCGCGTCAAAGCCCAGGGCAAGACCTACAAATGGCCCCAGCAGGGCGATAAAGGACACAAAGGAAGGAATAGAGCTTCCGCTGGTGATAAAAAGCTGAAGGAAGATAAATTCCCCCAGGTCTGATGAGGATGCGGAGGAAATGGCTCCTACCGCTCCGTAAAGGCTGGCAAAGCCGGCCGCCGCCACCAAAGCCAGCACCAAAAGAAAGCGTCTGCTGCGGATGTGGTCCGTCATCTCCTTGTGATACAAGGCCCACAGGCCGGTATTTCTTCTTTTCTTCTCCGCCTCTTCAGCGGTTCCGTGAAGTAAATCTTTTAATTTTGCTGCCGCTACTGTTCCCATCTTCATGACCTGCCTTTTCAAAATATCTTCGATAAATATCATCCAAATCGTTGCCGCAGGGACGCAGGCTGATGAGCTGATAGCCGTGCTCCAGGGCCGTCCGCGCCAGAGCGTTTCCCACATCCCGGTCGGAACCGACGATGTAGCGTCCTCCCTCCCGGCCTACGCTGTAAACACCTTCCTGTTCTTTTAAAAGCCTGGTAAAAGCCTCGTCTCCGGCCTCTACCTGAATCTCGGTCAAAAAGGGCGTTCCTTCCCGGGTCTGCTCCGCCAGCTCCTCCACAGTGCCGCAGGCCATCAGCCTGCCGTCCACAAAGAGTCCCACCCGGTCGCATACCTGCTGCACCTGGTACAGCTGGTGGGAGGAAATCAGGATGGTGCGGTTCTCCTTTTTGGACATTTCCCGAATCAACTCCAAAAGCTGGCGCATGCCCTCCGGGTCGATGCCCAGGGTGGGTTCGTCCATAATGATCACTTTGGGGTCCTTTACCAGCACATCCGCCACTCCAAGACGCTGCCGCATGCCTCTGGAGTAGGCCCGTACCTTTAAATCCCCCGCCTGAGAAAGGCCGGTCCGGTAGAGGAGCCCTTCAATCCGCTCCTCGGCCTCCTCCCCTTCCAGGCCATTTAAGGCCGCCGTAAACCGCAGGTTCTCCCGTCCCGTCATATCGCCGTAAAATCCCACGTTGTCCGGCATGTAGCCTACGATGGATTTCACCTCCATAGGCTGGTGCAGACAGTCCTTTCCGTCAATCAGGGCCGTCCCATCCGTGGGCTCCGTCAGCCCGGTGAGCATCAGGGTGGTGGTGGTCTTTCCCGCGCCGTTGGGGCCTAAAAGTCCGAAGACCTCACCTGTTCGGATGGTCAGGTTCAAATGGTCTACCGCCGTCTTTTCCCCGTACTTTTTTGTCAGTTCCCTGGTTTCTATCATTACGTTTTCTGCCATATTACCGTCTCCCGTACTTGCGGAATATCCAGCCGATTACGCCGATAATCACCACCAGAATCACCACTGCCACAACGCCCCAGACCATGCTGGTTTCCACCGATACACGAAACTCCGCGCTGTCGGAGGTCTCGCTGGTACTGGCTGTTATAGTAACCACATAATCTCCCGTCAGCGCCTCGTCGGAAGGGGTCACATGGGCGGTCACCTGAGCGGTTTCCCCCGCCTCAATCACATCCACCGTAGGCGTGTCGAAGCTGACGTTCCATCCGCTGGGAGTGGAAGAGGTAAGGTTCACATTTTCAATCGCCACATTGCCGTTATTGGTGATGCTCAACGTTACATCGGAATCCGCTCCCGCCTGGGCGGAAAAGCTGAGCAGGCCGTCCGGAGTGGACAGATCCATCTGATACTGCTCCGTAATGGTCACCGACAGTTCCATGTCCAGGGTCTCACTGCCGGAAATGGCGCTGCAGGGAATGGTGTACTCTCCCGCTGCCACATTGTCCGGAGGTGTTACCGCTACGGTCAATCCCTGGCTGGCTCCCGGTTCCAGTTCAATGCTGGCCACCTGAGTGCTCTCCCCGCTGGGCCGGAACGCCACCTGCCATCCTGAGGGGGACTGGGCGGAAAGGCTGTAAGAACGTGTTTCTCCGCTGTTGTTCACCAAGGTGGCGTTAAAGCTGAAGGCCGTTCCCGCCGCTCCCTCCTGTTCCGGGTACTCAGAAGAAAAATCTCCCTGGCTCACCTGAAGCTCGCTGACCGCCAGATCCAGGGTCAGAGTATCGGATACCCCTCCTCCCGCATCTGCCGCCAGCACCACCTGGTAGCTGCCTTCCGCCGCATCTGCTGGGATTTCCAGCTGAAAAGTGGCCGTGGCTCCCGCCGTACCCGAAGGCACATGGATTCGGCTGATCTGCCCTCCGCCTCCGGAAATGTATCCTTCCCAGCCGTCCGGCAGAGACTGCACAGAAAGGGAGGCATCGCAAGCCTCCCCCGTATTATCCAGCTCCAGGCTGAAGGACAGGGAATCCCCGGCCTTCGCCGTCATTCCGGGATAGTCTGTATACAAGTCCAAACCACCTGCCGCCTGGGCTGTTATGGGGCGGGCCGCAAACAGACATGCCGCAGCTGCCGCCACAGCACCGATTTTCCATCCCTTTTCCCGGAGTACTGCCATATTCTTCGCGCTCATGATACTCTCTCCTTCTTCTCCGCCCATCCGGCAAACCCTCCGGGCAGATTCATTCTGTCATATTTCTCCTGTTTCGAGATGAGAGTATTATAACGCGCAAACCTTTAGTTAGTCTGAAAGTCCGCGAAACAATTCAGGACGGCGTGAAAACGAGTGCAAAAACAGGCGTTAAGCTTGCTTATAAGCATGCTTTTGCACTCGTTTTCACATTGGACAGCGTGCCCCCTAGGGTATGAATATCCGATGCTTCTTGTCCGGCCTTGGCCGGGCAAGAAGACACGCCGTCCTGAACTATTGCAGCTTTCCCTCCAGCAGCTCCCAGATTTCCTCCCGCCCCTGCTTGGTCTCCGCTGAAAAGGGAATCAGGATGTCCTCCGGCGCCATCCCCAATCCCTGGCGGATGGCTTTGGTATGCTTTGCCACCTGGCTGCGGTTGATTTTGTCCAGCTTGGTGGCGATGATGACCGGGTGGTAGCCGTTGTACACAATCCAGTCGTACATGGATTTGTCGTTGGCGGAGGGGTCGTGACGGATATCTACCAGCAGAAAGACCATCTTCAGCATCCGGGAGCGGCGAAGATACCGCTCAATCATTTTCCCCCACTTTTCCTTCGCCTCCAGGGATACCTTGGCATAGCCGTACCCGGGCAGGTCCACGTAGTAAAAAGCGTTGTTGATGTTGTAGAAATTGATGGTCTGGGTCTTTCCCGGCTGGGAGGAGGTGCGGGCGTAGGCCTTCCGGTTCATCAGAGCGTTAATCAGGGATGATTTCCCCACGTTGGATTTCCCCGCAAATGCAAACTCCGGCAGTTCGTTCTCCGGCAGGCGGCTGGTGACGCCGCACACGGTTTCCAGATTCACACTCTTGATAATCACACCAGCGCCTCCTTCAGTACATCTTCCATCTGCCGCACATAGACAATCTGCAGCCCCCTGGTAATTTCCTTTGACAGCTCCGCCATATCCGGCCGGTTCTTTTCCGGAACCAGTACCTTCTCAATATGGGCCATTTTGGCAGCCAGGATCTTCTCCTTCAGTCCGCCGATTGGGAGGACCCTTCCTCTTAAAGTAATCTCGCCGGTCATGGCCACCTTGCACCGCACCGGACGTCCGGTTACCGCCGACAGCATAGCCGTAGCCATGGTAATTCCCGCCGACGGGCCGTCCTTTGGCACCGCCCCTTCGGGAATGTGGATATGCAGATCATGCTTTTCAAAATAATCGTCCGCCACCTCATACCCTGGCGCGATGGAACGCACATAAGTCAAGGCTGTCTGAGCCGACTCCTTCATCACATCTCCCAGCTGACCGGTCATCAGAAGATTTCCCTTACCCGGCATCACATTGACCTCAGTCTGAAGGGTATCCCCTCCCACGCTGGTCCATGCAAGCCCCCGGACAATGCCTACTTCATCCTGCTCATTGGCATTTTCAAAGGTAATCTTCTCTTTGCCCAGGTATTTTTCCAGGGTACCTTCCGTAACGCGGATAGCGGTTTTGCGGTTTTCCAGAAATTCTCTGGCCGCCTTCCGGCATACGTCCCCGATGCGCCGCTCCAGGTTGCGGACTCCCGCCTCCCTAGTATAATTGTGAATCATCCGGACCAGGGCCTTGTCGGAGAAAGTGACCTGCCTGGAATCCAGGCCGTTGCGTTCCAGCTGCTTGGGCACCAGGTAATCCTTGGCAATGTGAAACTTTTCATTTTCCGTGTAGCTGTTGACCTCAATTACCTCCATCCGGTCCAGCAGAGGGCCGGGAATGGTCTGAGTGGTATTGGCCGTGGCGATAAACATCACCTGGGAAAGGTCAATGGGCGTCTCTACATAGTGGTCCCGGAATTTGACATTCTGCTCTCCGTCCAGCACCTCCAGCAGAGCTGAGGAGGTATCTCCCTTGTAATCACTGCTGACCTTATCGATCTCATCCAGAAGCATCAGGGGATTGCTCACTCCGGCCTGCCGCAGACCCTCTACAATACGTCCTGGCATAGCGCCCACATAGGTTTTCCGGTGTCCCCGGATCTCCGCCTCATCCCGGATTCCTCCCAGGCTGATGCGCACATATTTCTTGTTCAGAGCTCTGGCCACTGACCGGGCGATGGAGGTCTTGCCTGTTCCGGGCGGTCCCACCAGGCATACGATGGGGCTGGTGCCCTTTTTGGTCAGGGTCCGCACCGCCAGATATTCCAGGATTCTCTCCTTTACCTGATCCAGGCCGTAGTGATCCGCATCCAGTACCTCCTGGGCGTGTTTTAAGTCGTCGTTGTCCTTGGAAACCTTCTTCCAGGGAAGCTCCAGCAGAGTTTCGATATAGGTTCTGAGTACATTTGCCTCCTGGCTTCCGGGCGGCATCATCTTGAAACGCCCGATCTCCTTCATCAGCTTATCCTTAGTTTCCCGGTCTGCCTTCAGCTGACTGACCTTTTTCTGATACTCCTCCGCCTCGGAAACGGTATTCTCTTCCCCCAACTCCTGGCGGATCACCTTCATCTGCTCTCTGAGAATATATTCCTTCTGGTTTTGGTCGATATCCGCCTTCACCTTTTCCTGGAATTCCCGTTTGATACGATAAATCTCGATTTCCGAGAGAATGGTTTTCAGCACCACCTCATAGCGCAGCTCCAGGGGCACGCTCTCCAGAATTTCCTGACGGATGGTATAGTCCCAGGGCATCTGGATGGCCGTCTGGTCCAAAAGTTCCCGAAGGCCTGTGATAGCTCTCAGTCCCGGCAGAATCTCCTTGGCAAATTTCAGGTTTTCCCTGCCGTAGTCCTCCAATTTCTCCTTAACAATGCGGCACATCGCCTCCTGGGTAACGGCATCCGGTTCCTCGCCCGGATCCATGGGCGCCACCTGTCCCCGCAGGGACCGATCCCCTCCTTCCAGGGTGAGCAGCTCTCCTCTCTCCAGGCCTTCCACCAGCACCCGCACCACCTTTCCCGGCAGACGGACCAGCTGTTTTACCAGGGCAATGGTACCCACCTGGTACAAATCCTCCAGCTCCGGCTCCTCCGGCTCCGGATTTCTCTGGGTCACCAAAAATACCTTCTGGTCCCCAACCAGAGCGTATTCCACCGCAGCGATGTCCTGCCGTTTTACCGCATCGAAATGGGTCATCATTCCCGGCAGAATCGTCAGTCCCTTTAAGGCCACCACCGGCATTGTTCGAATCTGTTCTTCTATGGCCATATATTTCACCTCTTGTATATGGAAAGGCCGTTGCAGCGGGTGCGTACACATCCTGTTTACAACAGCCTTTCCTTCTTCTCACTATCCTTATGCAATCTCGCCCTTCTTGGCGTCTACTTTAAGCCGCTGGCCCTTTCTGGGGTTTGCGGGCAGATCGGAAGAGCGTCGTGTATGGAAAGAGTGTAGATCTCGGTGGTCGCCGTATCATTAAAAAA